>Ga0307928_10002177_pt1 | contig 15039 bp, 33 predicted proteins | sample AceLakmetagen232_FD_201815 | JGI IMG/M metagenome (GOLD analysis project Ga0307928, IMG submission 201815) | Saline water microbial communities from Ace Lake, Antarctica - #232 | ecosystem: Environmental > Aquatic > Non-marine Saline and Alkaline > Saline | place: Antarctica: Ace Lake... | reverse complement strand
ACTTATACTTTGACAAATTCTAATCCATCAGATACATGGATTCAAATTAAAATACAAGGTACTCCTTTACATCAAGGTACAGGAAGAGATTTTACTGTTGCTATTTCAAGTGCTACTGGTGTTGTAACATTTCTTAATGAAGTTTGGGATGACCAACTTATAGACTTTTATTATTTCACAGAAGGAGAAACAACTGCTTCTTTAGATAATGTTACAACACCACGAGAAGAAAACATTACTGGGGTAGACCTTTCTGGTACAAATGGAGCAAAAGATAGAACTTATACTTTGACAAATTCTAATCCATCAGATACATGGATTCAAATTAAAATACAAGGTACTCCTTTACATCAAGGAAGTGGAAGAGATTTTACTATTGCGATTTCTAGCGGAACTGGTATTATAACATTTCTTAATTATGTATTGAATGACCAACTTATAGATATTTATTATTTTACTTCAGGAGATGCAAGTTCTACTGCAAGTGGGTTAGGAAGTGCAACCGCAGTAAGACGTATCCTTAATAAAACCGAAGCTTCACTTGATGATGATACAGTTAATGCTTTCATTGAAGAAGCAGCAAGAAAATTAAGAGGTAAATATTTCTCTAAATATATGCTAGACAAGGATAAAGCTACTTCTATACAAGCAACAGGAGCAGTTAATAGGGTATATGAGACTTATTTCACATTAAAACCAGACACTACTGGAAATACTTACGTTTATATAAACGGTGTTTTAAAGACAGTAACAAGCGATTACACTATTGATTTTGATGCATCAACTATTACGATTAATTCTGACGTTACTTTTAATCATAGTGATGATGTGGGTATTTTTTATATTCCAGAGTTCTTTGACGATTTTGCTAATTATATTGCTGCGAAACGGATAGTTGATCGTGGACTTGTAGATTTACCACAAGGTACACAAGGCGGATTCATATATAATAATATCCGATTTACAGTAAAAGAGTATGAAGACATGGTTAAAATGAAACCTTACGTTGGTTCATTTGTGGATCATAGGGAAGATGGCGGAATCTATTAAGAAGTTTGTTAGTGAAGTAGAAGAAGCACTTAAGAATATAATCTTTGACACTCATACCGAAATTATTCTTAATACTCCAGTAGATACTGGTAGGCTTAGAAGTTCTATTGTTGTTGAAGAAACAGAAGATGGTTACATAATAGGAACTCCAGTTGAATATGCAGCAGACGTTGAATTAGGTACTGCTCCTCATAAGATTGTAGCGAAAGATAAGAAATCTCTCAAGTTCATAATAAACGGACAAGAAATATTCAGAAAAAGTGTGAACCATCCTGGCACGGAAGGTAGCCACATGTTTCTTAAAGGGGTCAGCTATTTTGAATCAAGAATAGAGAATTTAAAGAATACTATATAAATAATGTTATCCATAATACTTTAAGGTCATGCTGACTTTATAAAACTCAAGCTGAGGAAGATAAAATTACAACGAGCCAAACAGTAGTCGAAAGCGTAGTTTCTTTAATCGAAGATAATATAACTGACATTAATACTGACAGGTTAGCTAAGAGTCTTGATTGGGTTTATGATGATGCTGACCGATTAGACATTACTGGTTATCCAAGAGTAAGAGTAATAAGTCCTACTTCTTTAAGTTCTCCTAACGGATTAGAATGTACTTCTTCTCAGAGATTTAAACCGAGAATAGAAGTCCAAGTAAGAGTAAAGAAGTGTGATAAATATACTATTAACAGCGTATCGAAAGCAGCACCGTTCTCATTAGATTACCTTTCAAAATTAATAACAGACGTACTATCTACTGGTTCAGCACGATCAACATTACTTTCAGAGACTGGTTCTTTTTATTTTGCATTAGAAGCAGAAAATAATACTTATGGTGAGATTCTAACTCGCCAATTAATATATAAAACAATACTTAAGAGGTAGAAAAATGGCAAATATTAGTGGAATTTCAGATAAAATTCAAGTTTTAAAAGAGGTTACTTACGCAGATGGCGGAGTATTCGGTGAGAAAGTCTTTGGAGTTACTAAAAGATTCGAATGGCGAGCTGATACATCAACACAACAATCTTACGGTTTAGAAACAACTGGGCCTGGTGCATGTTCTAATACTGATGGCGTACTTCAAATGACTGGTACACATGAATGGGAGTTTACTGATGGCCGAGAACTTGAAGCTATCTTAGGAACTTGTACTTATACTGGCGGGAAGTTTACTTTAGATGTAGCCAATTCTCTACCAAGTTATTCTGTTAAAGTTGTAGAAGATAGTACTAATTATTCTGTAATTAAAGGGATAAAGTATTCTAAGTTTTCTATTAATTTAACAAGAGGCGAAGAACCTATTACTATTACTGCTGATTGGTTCGGTAAAGAAATAGTAACAACTACTTCATTTACTCCGACTTGTGCAACTGTTGAGCCTCTTATGTATCTTGACGGTTGTTTCGCAATAACTGGAACTTATCAGACAGGAATAGAAGATTTTACTTTAGAGATTGATAGAGCATGTCAGCCGAGAAGATTCATGGAACAGACATCAGCACTTTCCAGACGACTTATTAGTGAGATTATTGAAGGGCCTTTAGCTATAACTTATAATGGTAACATGGCAAGTAAGCGAAAAGTCCTTGAAGAAATCTGGGGTGGTGGAAGTATTGCTGATGTAAGAAGTGATAAGACACTCTCGTTACATATAGGCAGAGGTTCAACAGAATTAGATTTAACAATAACAGGAATGAGACATAATACATCTGGAAGAATCTTAGAGAAGACTCAAGAAGTAAGCTTAATGGATTTTTCAGGAGTAGGTCTTGATATATCAGGAACTGGTACTTACTCAGCATAAACGTAAGATAAGAAAATGGAAGCAGCAACAGAACTTGTAAAAGTTAAATTAATAGATGGTACAGAAAAAGAAGTTATCATAAGAAAGTATGTAGGTTTTAGACAGAAGCAGAAAATCCTTAACGATTTAATGTCTGGTATGACTTTGAATACTAAGAATAAAGATGGTGGCCAAGACATTGAAGGAGCAAAAGTTATCAAAATCTTAGAAACTATTGCTGAGATTATTTGGGTTGATAAGAATATATCTGTTGATGATGTGGAAGGTGATTCTCTCTATACAATAATATCTGAGAGATTCGGTAGCTTTCTTGGGAAATTTGGAGTCACCGTTGAAAACGGAGATAATCCTGACAGTAAATCGGGGAAAGACGAGTAACCCAGAAGTAAGACAAGCCGCAGAATTATATAACTTAATGCAGATTGGTTTCAAGGTAGACTTAGAAGACCTTGATTCAAAACTTGTAGAGATTATTAAATACATAGCTCACGAGATACATAAAAAAGCAGAAATGGATGCGAGGATGAAGAGATAATGGTTGAATTCCCAGTAAATGTAAAATTTAAGATAGATAAAGGAGAACTTAATAAAGCTAAGTCTGAAATTAATGCAGGTACTGGCGGAAAAGGTGGTACTTCTGGTAAGAAATCTGAAGGTTTACTTGGCGGCATTCTTGGAAAGCTTGGCATTATTACTGGAATCCTTGCAGCATTAAATGATTTAATTGGTCCTCTACTTCAACTTATTCAGTTATTAGTTTTTGTTGGCCTTACTCAATTAATAAAAGGTATTATGGATTTAGGAACTGTATTACAATCCTTATTTGATAATACGGTTGGATTAATTATAGATTTAGCTAAGGGTGCTTTTGATTTTGTAATTAATTGGATTAAAGATGGCTGGGAGATTATGAAAGGAATAGGCCAGTGGATTTGGGAGAAGATAATAAAACCATCTTGGGAGTTTCTTAAAGACGTTGGTAAATGGTTATGGGATAATGTTATACTACCTTCTTGGGAATTCTTGAAAGATGTCGGTAAATGGTTATGGGATAATGTTATACTACCTTCTTGGGAATTCTTGAAAGATGTCGGTCAATGGATTTGGGAGAAGATACTTGAACCTGCCTGGAACTTTCTTAAAGACGTAGGTAAGTGGATTTGGGAGAAGATAATAAAACCATCTTGGGAATTCTTGAAAGATGTCGGTCAATGGATTTGGGAGAAGATAATAAAACCATCTTGGGAGTTTCTTAAAGACGCCGGTCAATGGATATGGGAACAGATAATAAAACCTGCATTCAATTTCTTGAAAGACATCGGTCAATGGATATGGGACTTGATTAAAAGTTTTGTATCTAAGTTTTTCGGTGGTGGAGATACTGCAAACGGTGGCAGAGCTTTCGGTGGTGTTGTAAGCGAGGATGGACTTTACAAACTACATGCTGGAGAAACAGTAAGCAGAGGTAATACTACTACTATTAATAAATCTCCGTCAATTAATATAGCTGTTAATGGTAATGATGGCGTTAATGATAATTTAGTTAATGAAATCGCTGTTAGAATGAGCAGAGAATTAAATACATTTTCGAGGTTTTAAATGGCAAGTGTAACTTTTTCACATATATCTGGCGGAACAACTAAAACTTATATAATTAAAGGAGCATTACAGATAACAGAAAGAAAGACTCAACAAAGTATTCCTATACCGTTCCCTTTACTTTCTGATGAATCTAATGTAATAAATACTCTTTTCGGTCAAGCTAGAATATTTGATTTTAGTTTTATTATGATTAACAGAACAGACGATTATACTGATGGTACAGGTACACCTTCTACTTATAAACCACATGAACAAAAAAACTGGTTCATGGATGATATTTTTCAATCTGGAGGGTATCATGTATTTACTGATGAAGAAGGAGATAGTTATAATGGTAGAATTGAAGATTTCCAAGCTATAAAATCTGGTGACGATCCTTTAAAATATGATTGTGGTGGTAAATTCACAAGAGGGATAGTTCCTGCGGCTGGTCAATTCTTTTCATTTTGAATGAAAAATGACAGACTTAATTTTTATAAAAACTGGAGCAGATTGGGTTGATACTACTTCTTATGTCAATACTTTCAAATTTGAAGATAAAGGGAAAGCATCATTGAATAAATTATCTGTTGAGTTTCGTAATGATATTGTATCTAGTGATGAAAATCCTGAGTTTGATAAAGAAATACGTTGGGAGTTTGACGGTACTGTAATTTTTGGTGGTAAGATTAATAAACCTAAATCTAACTTTCCTATTATTGGTATAGAAGCTTATTCTTATGGTGAACAACTTTTAGATTTGTATGAAAATAATGTATATGAGAATCAATCTCCTGAAGCTATTGCTACTACTATTATTGAAACTGATACGGATTTAACTGTAGCCAGTTCTGCAGTAAGTAATGTAACTATTGATAAGATTCCGTTCAGGGATAAACGTAAGGCTGCATGTGTTTCTATCCTTATTTCTGATTTACTTAATTGGACCTTTCGGACTGACTATTTAAAGAATGCTTACATTGAAGAACCAGGATCAACCAATTCAAATTTAACTTTAACTTATGGAGATAATCTTTTAGTTAAACCTAAATGGGATTATAATACTGATAATGTTGTTAATAAAGTAATAGTTGAAGGCGACATACAAAACTTTAATACTACTGGAACTTATTTGGGTACTGGAACATATCAAACAATATCTTTATCTTTTATTCCAAGCGGGAGTGTTAAGGTTGAAAGTCCTGTCGGTACAGAAATTAATCCGATAGTTGAAGGTAGTAGTACTGGTTCATATCGATTAGACGTAGAAAATAAAAACATTACTGGTTCTTTTGCTTCGGGTAATGTTCAAGTATCATATTCTTATAGTATCCCTATCCGTATTAATTTACCTGCAGAGAGTGGTTATTCAAAACGTGAAGGTAAGATTAAAAGTAAAACTATTAAATCTTATTCAGAAGCTAGAAAGATTGGAAAACAATATTTAAGCGTTTATGGTTTACCACAGAAAAGTACAACGGCTACCTTATTCGGATTCCATAAAGATTTAATATCTGGCCGACTTATACGAGTAATAGATTCAACCGAGCTAACAGCTTCTGCTACTGGAATAGATGAAGATTTTGTAATGAATAAAATAACATACAATTATCCTAATAAGATATGTAATATTACTGTTGGTCCTCTTCAAGTTGAATTGTTTGATTGGCAGAAACGAGTAGATGAAGCTATAAGGGAATTACAACAAGATGAAACAAACCAACAAATAGAACAGATTTATAGAACTTGGACTGATACTTTAAACCTGGCTTTTACTGATAATCTTTTCAATTATAATAGAAGTGTTAATGATTCATGGTATTGGGATGTTTCAGAGTTTGATAATAATGAACATTTTGATGATAGGCGTGACGGTGATGACTTTGTTAATTATACTTCTGGCAGTTATAAATTAACAGACTTCTGGGATGTTACTGGTACTACTACTTATGCAAGTTCACATTTAAAATTGGGTGATGCTGATACTGCTTTATATAAAGGTAGGGCAGGAGACAGCGGAGCTTTTGATATAGCTACTGGTAAAGTAGTTCTTGATTATGATAGAGATTCTGCGGATAGTTGTCAGTTATTTTTCAGAAGAGATGGTACTGGAACTTATGGAATGATAGATTTAGATTTTACTAATGATTCTATCTTTTATAAAAGGAAAGACGTTGCTACTGGAACTGCAGAGAATACAATAGACAGTGGTTCTTATTCTTTCGGTACTGGTGCTCAAACTATTAATTTAAGGTTTACTTCTACTACGGTTGAGGTTTATGCTAATGCTAAAACTATAGATACAACTGAAACCACGCATATTGCAACTGGTGATATTATGTTACGGTCTACTGGTGGAACGTCTAAAATAAAAAGAATACAAATACTAAGGGGTGTATAAAAAATGACATTAATGAATCCAACTATTACGGAAGTTCGAGAAACAACAAAAGAGAAAATCTTAGAATTGTTTACCCATGTTGCTTTCGGTACTGGAACTTTTCCTGGAGATAGTGGTCAGACAGCTTTAGATAATGAAACTGTAACTAAGGCAAGATTCGAATATAGTGAGCTTACTAATTCCGTTATAGTTAGTGCTTTTATTCCAGCTAATGAACAGAATTCTACTACTATTAAAGAAGCTGGTGCAAAGGATGGAAGTACTGGAACATTACAAAGTGGTAAAGCTTTAACAGAATTTGATAAAACCAGCACTAAAGAGTTCTGGGTAGACAACGAAGTCGAGCTTGTTTTGACTCAAAGCTAAGAATACTATATAAATAAATAAAACTGAGGTAATACTAATGGCAATAAAAAACACTTTACTTGGAGGAACTGATTTAACTGCAGAGGTTGGAAAGTCTGTTGATATGAATGATACTTTTGATGCGGTAGTAACTCATTTGGTAACTGTAGCCGATTCTACAGAATATACTGATGCTACTGGAAGTTATGTTGATGCTGGTAGTAGTTTTACTGTAGGAAGTACTGATGATTTACTAGAATCCATATTTTTCGAAGTTAGTATGAAGAATCAAGATGCCAATTTTGAATGTAATGTAAGACTTAGTATTAATGATGGTACACAATATTATATGGAAACAAAGGTAATAGACCAAGCTACAAGTTATGCTGCTCCTTCTTTAGCTATTGCTGGTAATGCATTATTTACTTCAAGAGTTAATACTTATAATGTATTTTCTGCTACGATTTCTCCTAATTTGAAACTTGCAGCAGCAGCTACAGTAAAAGTACAATTTAAAACTAACGATTCTGGCGAGGGACATAACGCTTTAATTGACGAATCTACTATAAGAATTAGATATATAACAGGTTATTCGGATGAATAAAAATGCAGATTAAATGGAGTGAGAAAGCAATATTGAAGTTATTAAAAGCTCAGTTTATTGAAGTGAGCAAACGAAGCTGGATTATTACTTGGTTTATGAAATTGCTTAATACTAAGACTGGCCGAAAAGAATTCTTGAGTGAGTTTACAAAGAAACAATTAATTAATCCTGATCCAGAACTTATAGCTTTAGCTGATGCCTTGAAGAGTTTTAGAAGTTTTGCAGATACTGTGTATAAAGTTGAGAAGTATGTTTATCAGAACTGGACATATAAATCTGATGATGGTGAAGAATGGCTTACTGCAATTGAAACTTTTAAGAAGAAGTTTGACGATTGTGAAGGTCAGAATAATTTAATTTATGTGTTATGCATGTTAGCTGGAGTTCCTGATTACTTACTTTGGATGATCCTGGGAGATACTTCTAACGGATATCATTGTTATTGTGTTTTTTATCATACTCAAAGAATGAAATTAATCCCTATTGACTCTACTTATAATGTAGAGATTGGTCCATTAAATACTCAGAAAGAATTTATAGTTGGAAGTAAATATAAATATCCAGATTTCGTCTGGAATAGTGAGCATACTTTCAAATGGAAGACTTAAACAGAAACCACAAGCATTGTACTAATATTGGAAATTTAGCCAATTATGAGGTTAGTTTAATAAAAAGAGTTCATAGAAGATATAACATAAAAGAAGACATTGATTCGTTTGCATTGAAATTCATTAATAAGTATGCAGAAAGAGTCAAAGATAAATATTGTAGGATAAGTTGTTATGATAATAAAAACTGCTTATATAACAAATGAATAAGAAACAGGGTGATAACATGGGAAAACTAAACGGTGACGCAAAAGTAATAGTAGAACGGATAGACAATTTGAAAGAATTTACTAGAGATGAATTTGATAAAAATAGAGAAGAACATCAAAATGTATTCAAGATGATTAGTATTCACGAAAAGAAAATAGCAAAGAATGGTGTTTATATTAAAGTTGGTGCTGGAATTGCAGTATTGATTATTGGCATATTAGTTAAAACAATAGTAGGGTGAGAAACAAATGACAGAAAGTAAAAAGCTTGAATTAAATAAAGAAGATATAACTAAAGTAGCAAAAGGTTTAGGCCTTGCTGTAGCTGGTGCAGGAGTTACATATTTACTAGAAGTAATACCTAATATCAACTTTGGAGAATGGACTCCTTTAGTAGTTGCTGTAAATAGTGTACTTGCTAATTTTGTCCGTAAGTGGTTATCTGGTAAGAAATAATATTTTTTAGCCAATTTTTTTAGATAGGTAGAATAAACTTATTTCTAAATAATTTCCCCCTATTCTACCTATCTTTTTAAATTAATATAGCTTTTTCTATACTTAAAAACACAACATTTATATATAAGTTAGTATATAATATATACTATGGTAAAGAAAAATATACAAATAACATTAACCCGAGAAATCTTGGAAGATACTAAGGTATATTGTGATAAGAACGGATTTACAAAATCTGGACTTATCAATATGTTGTTAAAACAATATTTGGAGGCAAGAAAAGATGAAGATACAAATGTATGGAAAACGCCACTTTAGGAGTTTTATTTCTTTTTTTAAACCTAAGAACTGGCTTAACTTAATTGACAAGACATCTGCAATAAAAGAAGCTTATCCTATTGAGGTTTATTAAAATGTGGCAAGATGAATTAAAGGAGTTTTATAAGCATTTAGAAAATAATAATTTATTAAGTGGTGTTTACTCTGCGGAAAGTATTATAAGAAATTTCTTTAATCAGAAGCAGAGTTTAAAGACTGAGTTACTTAATAAATTAAGCGTTACTCCTGAAGCAATTAAGACTCAAGCGTATGACATATACGATTTAAATAAAGAACTTGATGAATTAAATAATACATTAAGAATCCTTGAGACTAAAACTTATACGGATGTTGAATTAACAACTGATTTAGATGGGAAGAAGTTATTTAGTAATGAAACAAAACGTAAAATCGAGACAGATAATAGACTTAAGATAGATGGAAATTATCAAAATATTGTAATGAAGGCTGTAAATTTAAAGAAAGACATTGATCATAGAAGAATTGAAGCAGACTTTTTAAATAATACTCTCAAATCAAGCAGAGCAATATGCCTTATTTTAGGCGTAGAATAAACAAACGAGGTGAATCGAATGCAACTAGAAAACTTTAAACATGATATGGATGAAGGAGTAGATTTCTTTTTCTGTACTTTTGGATTAAGATTAGATAAAGACCAGATGGGTAGATTACTTAAATATCTGGATAATGGTGGCGTAGACATAGTGGACTTACAGAAAGCTATACATGGTGATACAAAATGACTCTATTTAATCCGAATGTATTTCCAGACAACAAGACAATATCAGAAGCAGAAGTAGATTTGATTAGTTTCAATCTAGCTGTCAAATTAAACATGGGTGATAAAGATGAAGAATAAAATCTTTATAATTATTTGTTTATTAATGCTTTCATTTACAGCATGTGTCCCTACAAATATTGAATCTGCAAGAAATAATAAAGTTAGTGAATTAAATATTAACACATTTACATCTATTACTTGGAAAAGTTGTGGAGAAATTGAAGTTTATAGTGATTGTGAAGATTCTGCATGTGATTCAGAAAAATGTTGTGTATGGTCTTGTTTTGGCGGTAGTAATCATTATGTAGAATGTTGTTATATTGGTGAATAAAATGAATGGTGAAGATATACTTAATATGGTTAGTGTTTTTTTTGTTTTAGGTTTTATTATGATGATGGTAGGTTTAGTATTATCAATCTTTTATAATGTGGCTTTTATGATTTTATTTTTAAGTGGGATGTTATTTATTCTAATGTCTCTTTTAATTGTTGCAATGAAAAAAGATGAAGTAGAAGAAGATATGGGGTGGAAATAATGGTAGAAAGTAATGTTATGATTTTACAAAATTTAAGAAAGATTCAATTAAAATTGAATGCACCAAAAGGACAGTATAATAGCTTTGGTAATTATAAATATAGAAACTGTGAAGATATCCTTACAGCATTAAAACCATTACTTAAAGAAACAAATACAACTTTAATAATAACTGATGAAATGATAATGCTTGGTGATAGATATTATGTAAAAGCTATTGCTAGACTTTATTTTGAGTCTCAAGAAATATCTACTGTTGGATATGCGAGAGAATCAGAAACAAAGAAAGGAATGGATGAAAGTCAGATAACTGGTGCAGCATCAAGTTATGCAAGAAAATATGCACTTAATGGTTTATTCTGTATAGATGATACTAAAGATTCCGATGTTACAAATAGTGAACCTGCAAACTCTAATGTTCAGTTCAAAGGTAAACCGATGGCTACTCCTAAGACTCCGACTACTACTGATAAATTAAAGTATTATTGTAGTGGTGCAAGTTGCGGCAAGGAGATAAGCGAGAAAATAGTTAAATATTCAACTGACAAATATGGCGAAGTCTTATGTATGCCTTGTCAGAAGACACATGAAGAGAACTTAAATAAACAAGAAAATGCAGCAAAGTAAAAGCAAAGATAGTCTTAAGAAAGCTAAGAACTTATTGGGAGAGGTTAAACTTGTTTCTTCTGTTAAAGGAAGGATGGAGTTTGGAATAAGCGGAATAGCTGTCTATAAAGATAAAGGCACTTGGTCCTGCAATAATGGACCTTGTGCTTTATATCTTACAAGTAAAAAAGAATGCTGTCATATAATGGCATGTGAGAAATGGTTACGAGGTGAAGACTTATGAAAAAAATAGATATATTAATTCCATTGGCTATAGGGATAATGATGATTATAATAATTGGAGCTGTAGTTTCAATGACAATTTTAGATGGAAAACAAGATGAAAAGCTTTGTAGTAATATCTGTGAATCTAACGGTTATTATAAAATAAGAACAAATAGTGGTGGTTTCCAGAATGACATTTGTTATTGCAAAGATTCGCAGTCAAAGATATATACCTTTGTGATGTGATAGAAATGAATGAAGACGAAATACGACCAAAGTTAATCTCTTATTTTAAAGAGCATAAAGAGATTGTGTTTAAATCCAATGAATTATCTTTAATATTTGGTGGAGAAAAAAGCAAGACTTTCAGGAAACTACGAAAGATTATTACAGAGTTAGTTGAAGATTTCAAGCTGCCGATTGTAAGCAGTAATGAAGGCTTCTGTTATACTGAGAACCCTCTTAAGATTAAGCGTTGTATCAAAGAGTTAGAAGATAGAAAGCTCGGCATACAGCGGCGTATTTTGGCTTACGATAAGATACTTGGAGATAATAGTATGGGTTGGAACAGACATGATAAAGAGATATATGATTTTAACCAAACTAATGCTATTAATAAAATAGAACAAAGGTGAACAAATGACAATAACTCAAAAAGGAAATAAAATAATAATTAAAGCAAATGCACCAAAGAAATTCAAACAAGAAGTTGGTAAATTACTTAATGATTTATCTAAAGATTATCAAGTAAAATTTAAAGACGAAGACTTTGAAAAAGCCTTTAAGGGTTGTTTGAAATCAAATTTATATTACATAATTGATAATTACTTTGTGCTTAAATCAGATGATAAGAGTATAAAATGATTTGTGAATGTGGTAATTGGACTATATCTAATACTATTTGTGATTTTACACAATATAGAAATAATTCAAACTGTTCAACAATATTAGAAGGAAACGATTACGGTATTATAATATTTTTAATATTTGTTATTATTTTTATAATTTATATTATTAAAAAAGAAATACAACTTTCCAATCAAAGAGGTAAAAAAGAATGATATATAAAACATCACTGCATGGATTATTGAGACAAAAGAAGTATAGATTATTATCATTTAAAGATTTGGTAGAGGTTATTAATCACGATATATCTTATTATGATTTTGAGCTATTAAAAGAATCTAATTTTGATGCCAAAACCAAAGCTAGAATATGAACAAAGAATGTCTGATATGTTTGAGTTTTATTCTGATAAATGGAAAACCAAAGAAGGTAATATTATAAATATTAAAGATATGAATAACAATCATTTAATTAATACTATTAAAATGATTAAAAGAAATGATTCAAATAGTTTTTTTATTGGGGGATTAGAAAAAGAAGCTAAAAATAGGAATTTACAACTTTCAGATGATATACGAACAAACGAGGTAAAATAAAATGTGTAAATTTTTTAGTGCAATAAGCAACGGAAAAGGTAAAGTATTATTCTTTACATTAGAACAAATACAAGAAATAGAGAAACAGGGCAATCCGGAGAATTATGAATCATGGAACAGCCACACATCAATAGCAGATTATAACGGAATTAAAGGAGCAAAAGAAGATCAATGGAATAAATGGGAATATGATAACGAGAAGAAAGAACTTAAGATTGATGGTAATTTTAACGCTAATGATGATTCTAAGACTGTTAAGAAGAAGATAGAAGATTTTTTGGCAAAGAATAATGCGATATATTGCCAAAAAATCTATAATAGGAACTCAGGAAACAGGAACTCAGGATACTGTAACTCCGGAGACTGTAACTCAGGAAACAGGAACTCAGGAAACTGGAACTCAGGAAACAGGAACTCAGGAAACAGTAACTCAGGAGACTGGAACTCAGGAGACAGGAACTCAGGAAACAGTAACTCAGGAAACAGGAACTCAGGAAACAGTAACTCAGGAAACTGGAACTCAGGATACTGTAACTCAGGATACTGTAACTCAGATAAACCACCTATTAGGATTTTTAACAAAACAACTACTAAGAAATTAGAAGATATTAATTTTCCTAATTATTGGTGTTTTGATTTAAACGTCTGGATACATCAATCAAACATGACAGATGAAGAGAAAGAAGAGTTTGGTTGGTATAAGACTACTGAAGGTTATCTTAAGAAGATAGGATACAAAGAAGCCTGGATTAAATCATTTAATGATGCTAGTAAAGAAGATGTAGCTAAGACTTTGAAATTACCTAACTTTAACTACAAGATATTTGAAGAAGTCTCTGGAATAACAAAGAAGATGATTCAAGAGAAATTATCTTAGTTCCAATCAAAGAGGTAAAAAAGAATGATATATAAAACATCACTGCATGGATTATTGAGACAAAAGAAGTATAGATTATTATCATTTAAAGATTTGGTAGAGGTTATTAATCACGATATATCTTATTATGATTTTGAGCTATTAAAAGAATCTAATTTTGATGCCAAAACCAAAGCTAGAATATTAAGAAAGAAATGGAAAAAGATTCAACTTTCAAAGGATAAGTGATAAAATGACAGAAGAAACAAGTACTGGTATGGAATTAGGTAAATGTAATATTTGTGGATTATGGCATAGTTATATTGAAGGAATAAACAAAGGGTGTTTTGAATGAACGAATTAATTAAAGATTTATTCAAATGTGCAACAAATAGAATAATAACTAATCCATTGTTGACTAAGATTATAAATGATATTGATTTAGCAATACAAGAAAGAAATATTAATTTAAATTCAGAATCTGGAGAATTATGGCAACAATTACAAGATTTTAAAAGAGATTAAAATGAAAGAAATAAACAGAATACTCGAAGCAAAAACAAGATTAATGTTTTTGAAGAAACAAAATAATATTAAAGATATTGTATTTATAAACGCAGTTTTAGAAAAGTATGAATCAATTTTAAGAATAATAGGAGAAAAATGAATAAAAGAATTATTAAGATGATTAAAGAAGAAGTTGGGAAGATTGAACAAAAAGATTCTTTTTGCTTTGATGTAGATTGGGATGAACCACTAAATAATTGTTCAATAAATTTAGCATATAAATGTCTTGAAAGAATTGAAAAACAACAAAGGAAATATATGTTTGGATTAAAATAATCATATTTGAGGAGATAAGTGATAAAATGAAATGCATCTGTAATACTGAAATGGAAATTGAAGATAATATAGCAGATACAGATAAAGGAACATTTGGAGAATTATCTTATTATTGTCCTAAATGTCAAAGGTCATATAATCAATATGGGGATGAACTTTAATGAGAAATTGTAAATTTTGTAAAAAGAAAATAACAAAAGAGGAATTGAACTCTAAACTTACTGAAAAAGAAATGAATGAATTAAAGAAAGTGAATCATACTGGAAAAGTATTATATAAATTAGCCCAAGATAATTATAAAGAATTAGACATATTGGTTAATACTTTAGAAAAACATCTTAAGATTGTAAA
>Ga0307928_10002174_pt1 | contig 15043 bp, 19 predicted proteins | sample AceLakmetagen232_FD_201815 | JGI IMG/M metagenome (GOLD analysis project Ga0307928, IMG submission 201815) | Saline water microbial communities from Ace Lake, Antarctica - #232 | ecosystem: Environmental > Aquatic > Non-marine Saline and Alkaline > Saline | place: Antarctica: Ace Lake... | reverse complement strand
GATATAAAAGAATTACCGGTAATACTATATCTATTCCACTTGTTAAACGACTTGTAACTAAGTTTGAGCCCACAGTACTTACGCTTGCTTTAGATAGATTAGAGAAAGTACCGGCGTATAAAAGAAGCTATTCCTACTACATGGGTATATGTAATGGTGTAGCTAAAGAAAAAGCTACTGCATCTGCTGCTAGAAACACGACTACTTCACACAAGTTAATTAAAACATTTATGCAAGAAACTGACCAACCTAGACTAGCATTAACAAATCCGTTTGGAGATGAACATGAGTGTGCCGTATAGTGCAGAGACAGAAGAAGCAACTATTGGTTCTTTATTGATTGATAAAGATTCAATGTACTTAGGGTTGCCTCTTTTAAAGCCAGAGTATTTCTATAATAGTTCTTTGCGGGCTGTATTTAGTGCAATACAAGAGCTAACTCTTACAGATAGTCCGATAGATACTGTAACAGTTTTGGATAAGGCACGAAGTTTTGACCAGACTATTACGCCGGATTACCTTGAAGAACTGAAAACAAAGACACCATCATCAGTACACATTGAGTACTATGCTGAAATCTTAGGTGGTTATTACAAAGCAAGGGCATTGTTAGACCTTTCATCTAGGGTATCTTCTATAGCACAAACAGCTAACCCGCAGAAAATTACAGAGTTAGTAACAAAGTTTAGTGATGATATGCACACAGTTTTAGCAGAGTCTTCTGAAATGCACACAGCTAAGGATGTAATGACAGCTATGTGGGAACAGTTTCAATCTGCGTACGAACGTGGTGGAAAGGTAGAAACTAGCACAGGTTTCTTAGAGTTAGATGCTTTTACAGGGGGGTTTAATAAAGGTGATTTAGTTGTAGTCGGTGGACGACCAAGTGTAGGTAAAACATCACTTGCATTGTCGTCTATGCTGGCACTAATAAAACAACAGATACCTTGTGCTTTATTTTCATATGAGATGCCACAAGCACAGATAGGCCAACGACTTGCAGCAATGGATTCTGGTGTGTCTCTTGTAAAGGTTAGAACAACAGCTGGTCTTGTTCAAGAAGAGATGGATAAGTTTGTTAAGTCTACTGGTTGGTTGTCTGGACTTCCGTTTTTTGTAGACGATGGTAATGGTGATATCCATTATCTAGCAGCTGCGATAAGAAGATATGTTAGAACTAAACAAGTTAAAGTAGTATACGTTGATTACCTTGGGTTAATTCCAATGTATTCTGATAACCCTACTATAGAGCTTGGGAATTTTACACGGACATTAAAATTATTAGCGACAAGTTTGAATGTTACAATTGTACTTTGTGCTCAGTTAAACAGAGCTGTTGAAGGAAGAGCAGAAGGTATACCTAGACTAAGTGATCTACGACAGAGTGGTAGAATTGAAGAGGATGCTGATATAGTTGCTTTCGTGCATCGTAATAAAGATGTTCTTCCAGAAGACGCTACTCTAGTTTTAGCTAAGAATAGGAATGGTCCAATAGGTTCTGTAGATTTGTTCTTTGAACCAGTAACAACTAAATTTGCCGGAAGAGGTATGTAATGGCGAAAGCAGTACAACGGGCAGAGATGCCGACAAGCGGAGCAAATAAAGGAATAGGGGGGAAGAAAAGTGGTAGGTCTGCTAAGGATTCTGGAACATACTTTGAACGTATGACAGAAGATTTCTTTAGCCAAGATGGGGTATCAGCTAAACGAATTATAGGGTCTGGTGCGTTGGGTAAGATAATGAAAGACCCAACTTTATTGGGGGATGTACGTATCAGTTATCCAATCTTGGCTAAAGATATTTTAGCTGACTGTAAATTTGGATATGGCGGACTAACACAGCTTACTCTTAAAAAATTATGGTTTGATAAAATTGAAGAAGAGGCTAAGCTAACTAATAAATTTCCAGCAATGATTGGAAAATTTAAAGGAGCTCGCGGAAAGAACTCTAGATTTATTGCTTTCTCGTGGGAGACTTGGAAAGAATTAATGGAAAGTCTTTCAGACCTAGTAGAAAATTATGAGGGTATTATAAATGGGATTCGTTAGCGACGATGGGCCGGGAGTTGATTTTGATGATCTGTACACAGTGTGGCAACAGTTAGCTTCCGCAGAAGAAGAATTTCTAAGAGAAGAACGTGCACTGAATGAATACAGAGCAACAGTACAACGAGATGCTCTGCATAATTTGCCAAAGAGACCGACTGTGTATGAGCTAGATAAGGTTATATCCTATCTAGGAAATACAGAAGAGGAGCACAGTATGTTGTCTAAGCTAAGTGCTGTGGTTGAAAATCTCGGTGCAAAAAAGACAGCACTACGTGGAACAATTGACATGATGCACAAACGTATTGCTATTTGGCAGACGAAATCAGCTAACTCAAGACGTACTTTACTGGAATAAAATGGGAAATTATGTTAAGGTACTTGTAAATGAATATGGTATGTTTGAAGCTAGGCTGGCTATTGACAGTGATCTACTAACAAAGGTAGATATTGATCGTGCCTTAGCTGTACTAAGACAGGCTAAAGAACTTTCTTCAGAAGAAGAAAAGGTATTGATTGTCTATAGTTTGGGTCATACTGTCAGTAGCGGAGCAGCTATTAGTGGTTTTTCTAGGTGGAAATTTAGAAAATTACTATCACAAGCCTGTGATAAAATTACAGATTATTTGGGTTGGGAATATACAGATAAATATATTTTACAAAGGAATTGCTAAGTGAATACTTATGAAGAATTGTTAGAGGAAATCCCTGACGATTTGCTACAAACACAAGCAGTACAAAAGTTAATGGAAACTTTGAAATGTAGAGAAATAAAAAGCAAGCGAAAATCATCTGATATAGATGTCGCGGATAGGAGAAACATTGATGACTATTATATGGACGCCGAAGATGCTAATGCGTCTTCAAGAGTTGACAGAAGAAAGGGAACAGTACGGAGATCCGTCAGCTCGTCAAATGGCAGATATTCTAACAGCTGAATTTGATGTGCCTTTGACTAAAGATATAGTTAATCACACAATTGTAAGTAAAATAAATCTAAAAGAATTCGAGTTAGACCAAGCAGTTTACTTACCAACATATGCTAAGTATAATTCAGCTATGCACACAGCAGTGCAACGTACATTGCCTGCAAATCTCTTAGCTGGACATAAAAAGATTTTGCATCTATGTGATTTGCATATTCCATTTCATAATGTAGAAGCAATTGCTACTGCATTACGAGCTAACGCAACGGCGGATATTCTAGTTGTGTCTGAGCTTATGGATTTGGGGAGTCAGTCAACTTGGGATGTTGCTCTTCCTGTACCTATTGAGGTAGAGATTGAAGAAACACTAAAGATGTTAGAATTGCTTAGTGCTAACTTTGAAACGATTATTGTTATTAAAGCAAATCATGATACTCGTGTTCAACGAAGAATTATTCGAGCACTGCCATCAGACCTACAACTTATGTTAGATGAGTTTAATTTAATTGATTTGTTAGTGCGACCATTTAAGAACATTTTTTTGATTCAAAATTGGTGGATGCAGCTTGGTGATGTAATCTTTTGTCATGCAAGTAAATCTATTGGAACACATATGCGTACAGCAGATGAGTTGGATTCATATTTCAGGAAGCACGGAGATCATCTAAAAATAGAGCAGCCTTTTAGAGTTTTGGTGCAGGCACATACTCATCGTCTAGGAACTATTTACGGAGCAAATACGAAAATGTTTGAAGGCGGAATGTTATGTTGTCTTCCAACTTGGTACTTAGCAAAGCCTGTAAAGATGCCTTGGGCAACTGGATATATTTCTCTTGAACTTGAAGATGGTAAAGCTGTTCTTAATAGGTGTCGGGAAGTTTATCTACCGTCTAAAATATGCGATGGGTTGTCTTTTGAAATTATAAAGGCGGAGTAAAATGGAGCGATGGGACAGACGGGACAGAAAAAGAAAAGCACGCTATAAAATGCCTGTTCACGGAAAGCGGTTGGCTGAGGTGTATAAAAATGCTGTGTTAAAGAGAAGAAAAAAGGACGCAAATAAATGTTCTTCAACGATCCACACTTACGACGATTAACATCTTATGATATTTTAAGTTTACCAGAATCAAAATTAAAGCCAACTAAAGCACCTGAATATAGCAGTGCCTGTCCCGTCTGTGGCGGAGAAGATCGGTTCCTTTTTTGGCCGGACTCTGGTTCTTACTGGTGTAGACAATGTGGTCTTACTGGAGTTATCCTTGATGCTACGCCTGAACAAGTGCCGTCAAAGCGGAAGCTGGCTCCTATAACGTATGGACATGAAGAGGTAGCTGACTGGCAGCTATACCATAAGGCGTTACTATCGAATGAATATGCACTGAGACTGTGGGAGACAGCACTAGGCCCAGATTATATGAAAGCAGTGAAGTACTACGGGCTAGGATTTTGTACAAATCTTTGGGGTTTCGGGGCAACTATCACTATCCCGGTTTCCTACTCAGGGAAAAAATTTTTGGTGAAGCATCGGCGGTTATTACCAGAAAAACCAAGATATTTAACAGAGCCAGAGGGTGTGGGTACGATGCTCTTTAATGTAGATATGGTTTTACGAGAGCCTAGAGTTATTATTGTTGAGGGCGAAAAGAAGGCAATGAGACTTTCCTTGGCAGGTTATCCAACTGTATCTAGTTCAACAGGGGCTACTTCTTTTGAGTCAATGTGGGGTGTCTTTTTATTTGGTAAAGAGATTATAATCATGGCCGACCCAGATATTCCTGGGGAAAAAGCAGCGAAACAAATTCAAGCTAAGGTTGGAGGAACCATCATTACCCCACCAGATAAGATTGACGACTGGATAAACAGTGGTAGAGATGCTGCTAGTTTGTTAGGAGAACCATGGTTTACTTTTCCAGAAATGCGAGAAGAGAAGTGGGTAGCAGGGTATCATTTACAAAGGAGTATTAAAATTTAATGACTAAGTTTAATATAATTTATGCTGATCCACCGTGGAGATTTAAAAATTGGAGTATGAAAGAGTTAGCTACTCGTGGAGAAAAGTGGGCTAGACGAAATGGTAGAAGTCCTTATGATGTAATGGACAGTGAAGAAATCTATAGCTTACCAGTGGAAAAGATAGCAGCAAAAGACAGTATCCTTTTCTTGTGGGCTACTTATCCTAAGATACAAGAAGCTTTAACTACTGTAGAACGGTGGGGATTTACTTATAAAACTGTAGCTTTTACTTGGGTAAAAACTAATAAGGTAGCTACTGATAGTTTTCATTTTGGGCTTGGTTATTGGACGCGGGGTAATCCAGAAATTTGTTTGCTGGCAACTAGGGGCAAACCAAAAAGGGTAAATAAGTCTGTTGCTAACTTAGTTGTTAGTCCTTTGCGGGGACATTCAGCGAAGCCTGATATTGTCAGAGGATATGTTACTGATCTTATGGGGGATTTACCTAGAATAGAATTGTTTGCTAGAGAAGACTATGAAGGTTGGGTCTGTTTAGGAAATGAGATAGACGGAAGAGATATCAGAGATAGTTTACCTGAACTAATAGGGGAGGAATAATATGTATATTGTAGGGGTTATAAACGCAACAGAGAATGAGCTACCTATGTATAGTTATGCAAGAGATTCTGGAGGAGACTTAAGAGCAGCACAAGATACTCTTATTCCCTGTAAAGGTTCTGCTGTGGTTAATACAGGAATAAGAATTGAGTTGCCGGACATTGGACCTTACCCAATCTTAGAAGCACAGATAAGACCACGATCAGGACTTGCTGCAAAGTTTGGAGTGTTCTGTAATTTTGGTACAGTGGATGGTGGGTACACTGGAGAACTAAAAGTTATTATGTTTAATCTTGGTGAAGCAGACTATCTAGTAGAGGCTGGTGATAAAATTGCTCAGCTAGTTATTGCTAAGGTTGAGCGTGTTTGTTTTCAACCAGCTCTTGTTTTTTTAGAAACAGAGAGGGGGGATAATGGACTCGGTTCTACAGGAAACGCCTAAATATCCATACACATTTTCAAGTTATGGCTCTGTACAAACTATAGGTATCTTTGGAGACGATCTTGCGATTTCTGAGGCAGCTAGAATTTCTATAAATCGTGGACCAAAGGAACCAGAGAAGCTCGCTAAATTTATTCTGAGTTTAGCTAAACAAGGGCATTGGAAAGCCTTTGAATTTGCTAACGTTAAACTAAAAATTAAGTGCCCGATTTTTGTGGCTAGACAATGGCGAACACATAACGGTAGTTACCTGGAATTAAGTCGTAGATATAGTGCAGAGAACTTTGAGTTCTATGTGCCAAGAGCTGGTAAGCTTTCAGAGACAGAAGATTTTATTGTTCGTAAATCTTTATCTACATCTATGGCTATGTATAATCAACTTGTTTGGCAGGGCAATGTTAAGAAAGAAATTGCTAGGATTGTTTTACCTGTTGCTTTATACACTACCTTTATTTGGGAAACAAATGTTCGTGACTTAATATTTTTCTTACAGCAAAGACTTTCATGTCATGCTCAAGAGGAGATACAAGAATACGCCAATGACGTTTACACAAATGTACTTATCAAATATTTTCCGTACGCAGCGGAAGCATTTGATAAGGCTATTAAAAAAGAATAATGGGGAGATAAAGAGTGTCTACCACAATATCAACATTTGCACAAAATATATTAGAACATAAGTATGCTATGGAATTACCGGACGGTTCAAGAGAATCTTGGGGGGACATTTCTAGGCGTGTTGCAACAGCAGTGATGGGGAAGTATTTACCTGCTCTTATACCCGATGTTATTGAACTAATTGAAAGTAGAAAATTCTTACCGGCTGGTAGATATTTATATGCGTCCGGTAGAAAGTTACATCAAGTTAATAATTGTTTACTCATGGATGTGGAAGACAGTAAGGAAGGATGGGCGAAGCTTTTACACAACGTAGCTTTAGGTTTAATGACTGGAGCAGGTGTTGGGGTAAACTATTCAAAGCTAAGAGAATATGGTGCACCTATTGGGGGTCTTGGGGGAATTGCTAGTGGCCCTATTGCCCTTATGCAAATGATAAATGAAGTTGGACGACACATTATGCAAGGTGGTAGCAGAAGATGTTTACCAGAAAATTCTTTGATTCAAACAAAGCGTGGTTTACTCCAGATTCGAAATGTTAAGCTTGGTGATATGGTGCAGACTGCGGATGGGTATTACCCTGTAACAAATGTTTTTGAACAGGGAGTACAACAAGTACTTAATATTCGGACAGAGGTGAGCAATTTTTATTGTACACCAAATCATACAGTGGCTGTGTACGAAGACAAAGAAACTTATACTTGGAAAAGAGCAGATCAATTAGAGGAAAAAGATAGGTTAATTTTTGTTGCAGAAGCACTCGTTACTGATAATGAAGAACCAGATCAAATGAATGAAGAGCTTGCTTGGCTGTTGGGTTTCTTACAGAAACGAGCGATTAAACCTACAGGAATTTTCACACATAAGCTCGATGATAGAACAGAGAAGATACGTTACCTTATTGGTAAGTATAGTTTAGAAGTATTTAACCATCAAATTGTATATCAGAAGGATGATTTTCTTCGTAAATATATGGACGCTTATTTTCAATACGGAGAAGTACCAAGCTTTGTAATGACTGGTTCTAGTAGAGTAAAGGCTTCTTTTATTGCGGGGCTATTAGATTGTGATGGTAATACATCTATAGAACCTTTAACAATTCTTATCTGTAAGAATGTAAACTATGCTAGACAGTTACAGGCGGTATTATTTTCACTTGGAATTTTAGCGACAGTTAAACCAATTCTTAGATCAAATTCAATTAAGGTTTTTGTTCGACAGAAATTTAGGGTGCTCCTAAAAGAAGCAGTGTCTGAGTTTCTAACTACAGAGATTGCAGTTTTTGACCGTGCTCATAAGTTACCAAGGAAGAAACTTTTCCCGCTAAGAATTCTTTCTGTTACTGCGGGAGAACTTGTACATACTATTGATATAGAAGTAGCAGATAGACATGAGTTTATTGCTGATGGATTACTTACACATAACTCAGCTTTGCTTGCAAGTTTACATTGGGATCATCCAGATATAAATGAATTTATTCAAAGTAAGAACTGGTCTGAAGACCTTAGACGGCAAAAGGAAACTGACTTTAATTTTCCTGCGCCACTAGATGGGACAAACATCAGTATAATTTTAGATGATTCTTTCTTTGATGCTTTTGATAATCCAACACATTTACTATATACATCGGCACAAGACCTTTACTGGAAAGTTGTTAAACGTATGTGTAAAACAGGTGAGCCAGGATTTTTAATTGCACACGGAGAAAACCAGGGGGAGTATTTAACTAATGCTTGCGGGGAAGTTACCTCACGAGATAACAATGATATCTGTAATCTTGGCTCTTTAAATATGGCTCGTATTACAGACAAAGAAGATATGCGAACTTCTGTAGAATTAGCTATTGCTTTTCTTTTATGCGGAAGTTTATATAGTGCTTTACCTTATGCAGAAGTTGGACCTATCAGAGAAAAGAATCGACGCCTTGGATTAGGGATGTTAGGATTACACGAGTGGTTGTTAATGCGTGGAAAACCTTACGGACCAGACGAGGAATTAAGTGAGTGGTTAAAGATTTATACGGAGTCAGATATTTTTGCTAAGAAGTATGCTAATGCTTTAGGTATTAGTACGCCAGTAAAAACACGATCTATTGCACCGGCTGGTACTATCTCTATTGTAGGAGAAACAACCAGCGGAATTGAACCTGTCTTTTGTACTGCTTTTAAAAGAAGATACTTGAAGGGAAGAAACTGGTATGCACAGTATGTTGTTGACGCTACAGCGCAACGATTAATTAAGAATGGAGTTAACCCAGAGTCTATAGAAGATGCTTATAAACTTTCTACTCAAGTGGAACGACGAATAGACTTTCAAGTATTTTTACAAAAATATGTTTCTCATTCTATTTCTTCTACAGTTAATTTACCTACTTGGGGAAGTAAAGAAAACAATCCAGATACAGTCGAGTCCTTTGGAAAAATTTTAGTCGGAAAACTACCGCTTTTACGTGGGATTACAGTTTATCCTGATGGTGCTCGTGGTGGTCAACCGCTTGTGCCGGTGGCTTATTCTGAAGCTATTTTAAAAAGTGGACATGAATTTGAAGAGTATGGAAATAATCATTCTTGTGTTAATGGAGTATGTGGAATATGAAAAAAGATACTAGAGCATCACAAAGAGTTTCTACAGCGTACAAAGTACCGGAGAAAAGTTACCTTATCATAGATAGATTTAAAACCTACTGTAGAAATTGTGGCTCAGATGTAGTTCAAGCAACAAAAACTTGCCCTAAATGTCGTAGAACTTTTACACATGTAAGTACATCTTATACTTGTCCTTGGATGTCAAGTGTAGTACAAACATCACGACCTGATTTAATTTTCGTGGCTCCAGTAGATGCCTTCTCTGATTCCGAGTTGCATTTATAAGTAGACAAAAAAAGGACTCTGCTAAACTTTCTAGCAGAGTCCTTTTTGATCTTAAAATCTAGAAATCAAACTTAGTTTGTGCAAACACCCGATCTGGTATGTAAAAAGCAGGTAATATATAACCTCCATATGAAGTTAATACTTTTGGATTAATAAAAGATGCCTCCCTTCTTAGTATCTCAATCATGGCCCTAAACTTGTGGCTGTTAACATATCTTTTTTTGTTTAGTTTCTCTTTAAACTCTTTTGGGAATTGTTTTTCTTGGTTACACTGAGACCACGCTGCAATAGCAACTAGCCCACTTGCTGAATTCTTTGCAATATCAATTGCGTATTTTTCGTAGAAACTCTGCATTGTTCTTGGGTCAATACGACCTGCTAAGTACGTTGCTATACCATCGTATTCACGTGAAACAAAGTACTTAGGATTTACCTTGATAATTTCTTGTATTTTCTTTTGAGAAAAGAATTCAAGAGCAAGAAAGAATAGAGGTGAAGTTTCATCGCCACGTAAATATCCTAGCATTGCATGAACTAGCGGAAGAATTCTACCAACATCTTCTGAAATATATATCCTATGAGAAGGTACTCTATAATTTTTTGCTCGTTGAGCTATAGAGTAATCTGTAACTATCGTAACCATAATCTCAAGCTTTGAAAAACCAGCAGTTTCTAAAAGATTATTTATGTTATTAAAAGCTAGTATTTGCCGGTGTCTATGTCTACCAATTTCGATAGGCATATAAATGTAATAGCTATACACACCCTCTCGTGCAAGGTCCACTAGTTTATGTAGCATATCCTCTCTACAATTATACGAAAGACTCCTCGCATTTGTTGTTCTTTTAATCAACATTACCTATCTCCTTGAAAGATATAGCGTATGCTTTTTTATCCAGAAATTCATCTGGCAACCACCACCATGTATATGTAGTTCCTTCATACTGTTTCCTAGGAATTTGGTAGAAATTTCCCATGAACATATTTACTGACATAATATCAGGATGAGTTTCTAGACGAAGTCTGAAATTCTTCTCCAACTCTGGCGTTAGTTGTGGAGTTCCCCACATTGATCTTAGTATTACTTTTCCTAGTGCTGCGTGTCCAAAGAATTTAAGATGTTTTTTCAATAGATATAGTTGACCTTTAATACACCTTGGGTCAACATATTCCGTAAGAAATTCTCTAATTCCAGTACAGTCTGGTTTATTTTTACAATAAGCAACAGTAAAAGCTTTTTTGCTAAAGAGATTTGCAGCGATATAAAAGAATGACCACGATGTTTCAAGATTGTCTCGAATTACTCCGAGAATTGCATGTACTAGTGGATAATATTTTCCGACGTCTGCTGGAAATTCTACTGCCAGTGAATAATTACTATATTCATGCTCATAGTATTCATCGTCTTCGCTGTAGTAATCATTATCATCTTCGTCATCTCCGTAAGAAGAATCTTCTATTTGTTTATCGTATGTATTTAGTTCTGGGTAGCCTTTCATTACTAGATATTCATTAAGTTTTATAATATCATTGCTCCGACTTGACAAGAGCTCGTCTGGAATTGTTACTATACACTTTTCTGTATCATTGTTAAGCATCGCAGAAATAATCTCTTCTCGACAAACTGTCTCTACTTTAATTACGCCATCTACTATTAGTATCATTAATCATTTTCCCTTCGATGATACTTTCGGAAAGCAAAATCCTGCGGTCTTTCTGCGTCTATGTCAAACCAATCTGAGCTTGTTTTAATAAGCCAGCTAAAATATTCTGCATATAATGTAGCGTTATAGTCAGAAGAAATACTTGGACTCGTGTTGACTTCAGCTACAACAAAGGGTGGAAAGTTTTGGTCTGTTGGGTAGCCCATTATATCCACCGCACCATATGTAAGCCCAAGAACTTTTACCGCTCGAATAGCAATTTTTACTGCATCAAGCGACCACTCACTCCAACGAACCCTGCGAAAATAGGCTCCATTTTCGTAGTTAAATATTTTTCCGTCAAAGTCTTCTGGCATCATCTTTTCTGAGCCAATTAAAATATATCCACTACCAACATGAAATCTAAATTCTCGTGTCTTTGGATAAAACTGCGAGAAATATGTTGCACCATTTACCCGTGCTTTTTCTATATCTTCTAAAGTTTCACACCAAAAGAATCCTTGTCCTGCTCTATGATGAGCAGGCCGACCTATTATTGGGAAATCTGTTTCTGATAGCATAGGTATTGGTACATTATAATGATAAAGTTGTTCTCTTGCCTCACCTTTATTAAAGGCAAGAGAAATTGCTCCTCTTTCTTGGAATGTTTTTTCTGCTTGAATAGTGGCAGGAACTGCCCACCTAATTAATGTGCCAACATTTTCTGGTGGTGCTGGTGTAAATTGTCTGCCAACTCGTTTTCTAATAAGAACAGTATCCTCCATCTTAGCGATAATTGCTTCACAAGTTGTTCGACCATTTTTTCCGTGCAATAAAACGTTAGTCATTTGTTTCTTCTCCCCTCAAAATTCTACGAGTAACATCAGCCAACATATCCAATGTTTCATATTTATTATTTTTGACTGCTTTGAGTACTCTAAAGAGTTCTGGATAAGAGGGGCAATGAGTAAATCCAATCCTATGGATGTGTTGTCCCCCTAATTGAGTGTTACGAATAATTTCTGCTGGCGAATTTTCTTCTATATTACTAGCTAGAAATTCCCAACCTGATCTTAGTAGAGAAAGCCAAGATAGCAAACTCATTTGTCTAGCTTTACTTCTAGGCACATAGAATTTCAAGCTAATGTTTTTATTCCCACGTACTGTCAATATTGGTGGAAACTTTGCTAGTTTTGTAGGGTAAAAATTGTAAAGAAAGCTAAATACCTCTTCAAATTTTTCTGGCGCAGCATGTTCCTTAAAGTATTGATGTTGCCAACCTCTGCGTCGTGGTGAATGAAAAGAATGATTTAAAAATGCGTAACAAATCTTGTTACTTAACTTTTTTTCTTTTGCATTTCTTATATTAAATGTAGAAATACAAACCGTGGCAGCTTTAAATAGTTCAACTTCAACTTTTCGAGGGGCTTTTTTACTTTTTCTACATGTTATCAGCATTTTTAAGCTCCTTGTAGAAGTTTTCCAAGTACGCAAACATCCACTCTAGTTGTGCTGGATTATCATCTAACCATTCTGGATGCCACTGTACAGAAATAACTGGTAGCCCAATACAAAATATTGATTCAATTATTCCATCAGGACTTACTGCACCAATTTCCCAGTTTGGTGCAACAGTTCTTACTGCTTGATGGTGGAAAGTATTTGCTGGAATTAATTCACCTATTTTTGTTAGAGGTCCATCTGTTATTCTTACGCTTGTATGAGAATGAAAAGTAATTCCTAAATCTTCTCCCAAGTCTTGCCACAATGTTCCGCCAGCAGCAACATTTATTAGCTGATGTCCTCTACAAATTGCTAGAGTAGGAATTTCTTGGTGTAGCAATTCTTGTACAAGCGCAAATTCTCGGTGCTCTGTTCTCGGAAAGCCTGCACGAGAATGCTTATTTTCCTCGCCATATAGCTCAGGCAAAATATCTGCACCACCGGGAACTACCCAAATTTGTTCTTGTGATAGCCCATCAATTGCTTCTTGTAGCTGTCCATCTGAATTTACATGATCTGAAGAATTTTTATATTCCACTTAGACCTCCTTACTGAATGTAGTAGGAAAAGTAATGTTCTTGATAAGTTAGCTCAGAATAAATATGAGACAATCCTAGAGTTCTAAATAGTGTACTTATTTGAGCACTACTTTCTTTCGCAAACATATGCGGATTCTGAATTATTTCTAGAAGTTTTGGTACATCATGAGCCGCTAAAAGTTTGTTTATATCTATAGTTTGCCAATGGTCAACCAAAAACTTTAGTAGTTCTCCGAATAATAGCCTAGTTATATTAGTTCTTACCCACACTGAAGAACATGTTCTATACTCAACTCCGTGTGGTTGAATACGAAATTTTCCTGGCTGCCCATATATATCTCGGCGACGTTGTGCCAATTCAGAATGATCTAGTAATACATCGCCTAGACCTAGTGTCAAATCCGCCAGCAAAATAAATGTTTGAATATCTGACATTTCTGTAACACCACAAGAAAAGTGAAAATGTCCTCCTGATGTTCTCCAAGAAATCGTTGTGGGGTCTATGTCAGGTTTTCCTATGTTTCCTGTATAGATTGATTGATCTGGGTTACAACCAAATACTCTTAATTCTGGCCTTATTTTATATGCTTTTGCAAAATTTACTATCGGTGCACAAGTTAAAGCAAAGCCAAAAGTATTCTGTACCTCAATTCGTGTTGCTAATAGCATTGTTTCTAGATTTTCTACTAATCGTCCGTAATGATTTTCTGGTTTTACAGGAAATTCTATAGCTAATCCATCTTCAATTATGCTGCCGAATGGAGTTACATATTCATAACTTGTAAACGGTCCTTTACCGTAATTTTTTGTTATTCTTCTTCGAGGAAAGTCGCCTATCATCGGCATATCCTCAAATAATTTCAACGCTGGAACTGCATATCCTTTACCATTTACTGCAAATGTTTCCACGTCAATTCCTAACATTATTCACGCTCCCTTTTAAATTCTTGGATGAACATATCGAAATCAACTAGCTTTTTGTAAGGTGCTTCTACTCCAGGTTTTGCCAAAGGACAAACATGTGTACAACCTAGACAATAATATCCTTCTGCGCATTTGCTACAGACAATTACTTTAAACTTTTCGCAGAATGTAGGAGTTTCGGCACTTCCACACGTACACCTTTCCTCTTCTTTAAATACTGATAGTGGGCCTTTAAATCCACAATTGGTACAAATTGCGGATACAATTTCTGGTTTTCCAGCTGCCTTTAGTGTAAAATCATTTAATTCACCAAATGGTTTTACATCTTTTCCAAGTTTTTCTTTCATTAATTCTCGGACACGTTTTGATGTTTGTGTTCTAGGCATTACTGTTATGCTAAATCCTTCAACAACAAATTGAAGCCGTGCATTTCCACACTTAGTGCAAGTATACATCTTTATCTTCTCCTTGTATAAACACAATATCTTCGGCGTTTACTGAAAGTAAATTAGCTAGTATATATTTTGTATCATTAGCTGGGATTTTTCTTATTATTTCAAAGTTAACAACTGTAGCATCAAAGGTAACTTTTCCAGTAAAAAGGAGTTCACCTGTCATTGTTGCTAGTTCTGATACACTTACATCAACTTCTATTGGACCTTCATCTCGATACAAAACTATTTGCTCTGCTAATTCTTCTAGAGTTAATATGTCAAATAGTCTTTTCCTTTTCTCTGCTTGTTCTTCTCTCTCTATTTCGTCATTTTCATAGGCTTGTTTTGTTTTTTCTACTGCCTCATCTTCCTCTTTTCGTCTCACACGTATAAGTATGTCCATGAATTTAGTTGTTGGCATTTTCGTTCTCCTTATTAGCATATTCTTTCACCTCAATAAATACAGCACCATACTCTTGACGGCTAACATCACTCAAATCAAGATCAGCAATTGCTTCAAGTCCGTAA
>Ga0307928_10002173_pt1 | contig 15043 bp, 50 predicted proteins | sample AceLakmetagen232_FD_201815 | JGI IMG/M metagenome (GOLD analysis project Ga0307928, IMG submission 201815) | Saline water microbial communities from Ace Lake, Antarctica - #232 | ecosystem: Environmental > Aquatic > Non-marine Saline and Alkaline > Saline | place: Antarctica: Ace Lake... | reverse complement strand
ACTTATCATGTTAGTATCCCTGGATTTGCTCAAGGAGGCATGGAATGAAAGAACGACCGATTATTTTCAACACAGAGATGATTAAAGCGATTTTGAGTGGTAATAAGCAGATGACTCGAAGGGTGATTAAAATACCTGATGGTTATACGATAACTCCAACAGGAAATCCTGAAACATATGCGGTGATAAAAATGGGAGACGGAATAGATAGTAGCATACCTGTAGACCGCCTTAATAATATCTCTTGCCCCTATGGTCAAGCAGGAGACAGTCTTTGGGTGAGGGAGACTTGGCAGATACACGATTTGACGTATGATTGTCTATTTTATAAAGCTAGTGAAAAAAAATGGCGACCCTCAATCTTCATGCCACGCTGGGCAAGCCGAATACTACTGGAGATTACTGAGGTTAGGGTTGAGAGGGCGCAGGAAATAACTCTTGAGGATGCGATTAAAGAGGGCTTCGGTGATATACGGGAATTCAATGAGGAATTTCTGCGACTTTATCCACACCTAAAAGATACTAACCCCTGGGTGTTTGTTATTTCGTTCAAGGAAAAGGTGGTAAAATGAACACGAAAGAGAATGTTATTCTAGTAGTTGAAGGAAGACCAGAAACCCAAGACTTTGATAAATCTTTTTATACTGAAGACCACGATGTTCCAGCTTTATGGATTGGGAATCAAATTGTGGACATAGGAGATGGCTATTCTATGAATGGTGGGAAAAGTGAGGAGCATTTAAGATGGAAGTTAAATCCTGAAAAGTTATATCGTGTCACTATAGAAGAGGTAACATGAAAGGAATTTGGGAAGAAATGAAAGGTTTTGATATAAGGACTGTATTCCTGAAGCGGCATAGGGGATTTAAGTCTATAGAGGAGGTTGAAGAATATTACCTCCCTGAACACTGCAAGAAATATCCAATTAAAATAAGGGTAAATAAAGAAGAGGCTGGCTTCATTGAGCAGCTTAGAAATTCTGGGCGATACATAGAGAAGCAATAATGAGCAATTTTGTTTACACGCAGAAGGAACAAGATATAGTTATTGAACTTTATCCCAAGATGTCAATAAAAAATATAGCTGAAATAATAGGACGCAATGAAAATTCCGTGTTGCATCTTATACGAAGATTAAAGAAGAGAGGTATTATAACAAAAGCCAAACGTGGTTATAAGCCTCCCTGGACAAATGATGAAGTAGGATACTTGAGTGACTATTGGGGATTAAAGCCCACAAAGGCATTGTCGAGGGAGCTTGGCAAGAGTAGGCGATTATTAGCTAAGTATCATCACATTCGGGGTTAAGCCAATGATGTTCACAGAAGAAAATATCGTGAAGTTTCTACAGTCACATTACAAGTTATTTAAGATTAATAAAATTAATAAGATTGAGAATATATACTTTAAGAATATTGTCAAGGAGTGCTATGAATAAAAAACCAACTATTATATATGCTACAGCAGAAGAAGAATCACATACATTAATACACCTTGAATCACTCAGCAATACACTGCTGAAACTCTTGCATAAGCTTGTTGTATTATCTATTGTCGTATTTGGACTAGCTTGGATATGGCGTCTTGGCGGATTAACGTATGAAGAATGGCCAATATTGAAGGTATTTTGTACAGTACCAATTCTAATACTTCTAGTAAGAGTCGCAATACCTATAATAAAGAAAACAAGAAAATGGGCAGAAATAAATTAAATAAAGGAGAGCAATAAAGCAATGATAATAAATGACCTGGCAATGCAAATGCTCACACTGCCAAATTACTTCGAAGTTCTCTTAGTACTTGGAATGATGGTGCTATATGTATTGGGCTGCGGCCTAACCCACAAGGGAAGACTATTTTATATACTTCCGATAATTAGTACACTAATAGGACACCTATTTATTCAGAGTGTAATACTAGAAAAGGAGTACACAGAAGATCCTATAATAAGAAGACTAATGGAAACTGTTTCTATCATATATGTAATACTCATGATAATAGGAGCCTACTTCTTTGGAGAAAACAATATTAGTCTGAGGAGGGGTAATGATAAAAACACTAAATAAATTATTAAGACTCATGAAAAAGAGACTTGTAATGCCCAAAAAATAAGAGTAAAGGGAAGGTAAATATTACCCTCCCCTTACTCTCTTTGTATTAATACTTTACTCTTTGCCAATATTCATAGCTTTATTCTTCACCATCCTATCGCTTTTGATATTCTGGTGTGTTCTACATCACCTACTTCCTCACGTTTACGTCTCATCACTTTGGCATAGTAGTCTCCTACTTCCCCCTGGAAGAAAGGATTGCCACTTCTTGCAAACCGCCACCTGCTTAGTAACTCTCTATAACTAGCATTATCTATCCAGTATTTCATTTCATTATCTGTCATACCGTCACCGCTTCGATGCGTAAAACTTTATCCTTCTCGGATATATAGAGCTTTATTTGCTGCCCTGTATCTTCTTCAACCATCTTTTTAGTTCTCTGCTCAATGTCTGCTCGCAACAATCTAGCCTTGGTAACTGGGTCCATTGCCACGTTTGTGATTTGAGGCTCTACGATAGATAGTCCTAGTAGTTTAAGTGCCCTTGCTATCCTAGGGATAGAGAGAATAACCTTAGCCGTTTTGCGCCAGGTATTTTTCTCTGAATCTCTAAGAGTTTCCCACTTACTGATTCCCCAATCTGCATAGATGGCTTTAGCTACTTCTTCAATTAGCAATTCTTGTGTAATCATTTTGCCTCCTTTAGTTCTGGATTCTCATAGATATTACCGAATTGTCAGATTCATATACCTCCTTGCTATGCTTATCCTCAAGTCCTGTGTATTCTAGGGGTATCATTTTTCTACCATCGTCTATCTGACTTAGCATCGTACTCTTCCTACTGATATTTACAAAGCCTCTACCATCAGGCATTAAGGTTAATTGGTCTTTGCCAGGTTTCTCAGCACTATACAACTTTTGCTGCTCTTCATGCCATGCCCTAAACTTATTCTTTTTCATTTTATTTTCTTTTCTCCCAGTCTTCTTTTTTATTGTTCCAAACCTTGTTATATTTCTCTTGCATCATGTACGCAAGCCATAACTGTTCGCCTGTTTCAAAACAATTGGTAGGAACGCAAACAAAGGATTCATCACGATACTGTAAACTGAGCCAATGAGAAAAATCCAAGAATGCCTGTTTTATCTCCGAGTGAACTATCCCTAGTTGCTCTTGTATATATTTTGACATTATCTCCTGTAATTCATCTTGAAGTAATAGCCAAATCCAGTTTCGCCACCAATCAACAGGTTTCTGTTCAGTAATCTTAACTATTGCTAACTCTTCAGGGAACTCATACTGCCCCAAATACTCTGCCCCTTCATTAGGATGCCAAGCATGGTCACCATCTTTAGGCTTCCAGAGTTGCTGAATATTCAATGACTTCACGCACATCTTTATGTATTTTTCTGAAGTATTCATCTTACCTCCTTATTAATTCGGCATCTCGCCGTGCTTTAGTTTTTCAATACCTTCTACTATCCTTAATTCATTAGCAACAGCATTGCCACTGATGGTAAGATTAGCTAGCCACTCACCAACCGCCTTTAACGTGTTAATATCCTGGTCGTTTCTTATAGCTTGCCAACCAGTCTCACCTTTTTGATGGTTTATAATTCCCCTGGTTACAGCCTCACCCAACTGTTTATCTGTTAATAATCTATTCATTAGTTTTTACCTCCCTCTGTATTCCTTTTATTTTACCGTAGTTGTTATAGCCGCTATAGTTCCAAGAGCCAAGCAAGCAACTATCTCCCAAGCTCGCATCATATGTGCCAACAAACCCCAAATTCCCAATCCACCTAATATTACAAGAACAATTATACGATATGCAATATTAGCCCTCCTCGTCAGCTCGTCCATACTAACCATTATTAACTTCACCTGTTGGCTTAGAATTAACAACGCTACCATTTTCTACTCTACCCGTAATAGTATCAGGTGACAAAGCTGACAAAACAACTTGTCCGGAAGCGAGGACTAGAACCGTCTTTGTTTTTCTACCTTGAGTCATATCAATAAGTATATTATGTTGCCTAGCCTCTTGGACAAAGCGGACTGCTGGGGCAGAATTAGGAAGTTGCGCTGTAACAATTTGATCTGACCTTACCCAATTATTAAATCCTACGTGTGCAAATAACTTCATTTCTCATCTCCTTTGTTAAATTTTTCTATTTTAATAGAACGCTTAGCTTGCAGTAAATCCTGAAGAATAGTAGAGAATGCTTCAATTAACTCTTTATCTGTCATTGCTTGCAAGGTATTCCAGATAGACCTTCTGGTACCATAACATGATACAAAGATATGTTTTAATCTTTCCATTTTACCTTTACTCCTTTTTTGCTTCTTTTCTTACTTCTTCTAGAAGTTTCTGCACTTCTAGTAACTGTTCACAAGTCATTATATGTAAAGTACACCATCTCCCAATTATACAAAGAAACTTTGATTCCTGTGATTGCTTGCCATCCAAGAATTGCCTTAACTCATGCACGCAATGCGGGCACAGGATAAAATCTCCCAAAGCATAAGTACCAACAGATTCCCACCCTAAACGCCTTTGCTGCCGCATATACATGTTTAGCCCGACATCATACATTGGCTTAATTGATATTTCTACCTTGCACCTTTTACAAACCATTACTTCATCTTTCATCTTACCTCCTTTCAATGAATTTCTACGTACTCTGCCATTAAAGCAAGAGCTTCACTATAGTTTTTGCATGCAAGCAAACGCTTACTAAACTCTTCGCTCTTATCATTTTGTCCTGCACGACGCAATACGCAATGAACTTTACTAGACAAACTGAATACATTCCCATCCGTATTTACCAATTTACACTTCGGCTTCATGACTTTTCCTCTTTTGCAGACTCTATTAATATCCTTCCTAATCTTTTGTAGCCTGCTTTCATGTACCATTTCTTAACCCAGTTTGCTACTAACACTATAGATTCTTCAGGGATATCAATCAATTCATTCTCGGCATCATTAGCGGCATTGTCCAGTTTCTGTTTGTCTTCTTCTGTAAAATTAGGCATTATATTCCTCCTTTTCCTTTTGTTTTTCTATTACCAAATACCTCTACAAGTTTCTTTCTAGTTTCTTCAGTTACCTCGAGTGGATTTCTTATCCCTCTCCATTCCCATTCCCCATTTGTTCTATTTTCTAGTTTATGCCCGTCCATTTTATTGTTCACCTCCAAATACTTTAATAAAAGTCTTGAGCATCTCACCAACAAACTGCGTATACCTTAATGCATCTTCTAGTAAGTCCATTTGACTCTGCTGCAGTTTCTGGGAAGCAATATCAAACTCTTCAGCTATGCCCTCGAAATCCCTGCTATTCACAGTTTTAACTATCTCATTCTTCAAATGTTCATCCATCATATTATTTCTTCCTCCTTATCCTTTTTGGTCGTTCGCCTCTTAAGTGAGCTACTGCCAAACGCAAAGCGGATTTATTCTTGCATCCTAACAAGTTAGCCCTAGCCGTAATCTCTTCAGCAAGAATTAGTTTCCTGTGGTTTGGGACTTTATCGGATAAACCTTTAATAATATGCTTTATATAAGCCTGGAATGGTTCATTACAACAATTCTTCTTATCTAACATAAGTCTCCTTATTCTTTCTTTATGCCTTTTACTTTAATAACTTCGCTTGTTTCACACATCTCGAACTGGACTGACCCCTTGCTGACCGACACAGCAACATTCTACGAATGCCCATCCTTTGCCTTTTGTTGAACATATCGTAAAACCTTCCTTGAAATTATTACTTCCATATTCCTCCTATATAATTTATTTAGCTTATTTTTATTATTGATATTTGCTTTCAAGCGGAAAAAGAGTTTTAGTACATTCCTCAATATAGTGTTCTAGAGTTGCCCGTACCTCTTGAATATAAGTATCAGTACTACCATCACATTGCATCCTCTTTTCGAACATGTAACCAATATGGGAAGCATTGCCATTTGGTAAATCTGCATATATTTCATTTACACATACACCATATTCTTCTTTGCAATACCTGAGTAAGCCTTTCATATTTTTAATTATGCTATCTTCTATTAGTATTATATCGTCGTCCAGGACTGCTCCATCCATCTTGTCTGTCCGTATAATTCTAATTTCTGTCTTTTCCTTTTTCACAATCTATCTCCTTTATTTATTAAAATCTTCCTATTTAATTCTCTTGCATGTAAGGGCAATACTACACTCACAAGTTTCAAACGCTCAGCCAAAAGTTCAGCTAAACAATCTAGGCATTCATATTCTTCTTTGCCTGTGGAATTGTTATAGATTTTTACCAACCTCTGGTGGTAAATATCACCACATCTTTTGCATGCCTTATTGGCTCGTTCATTCTCTGCCATTTTTTATTTTCCTCCTTCTATCGAATCTTCAATTCTATACAGTCCTCAAAACCCTCATCACAGTTAAAATCTATGCCGTATTTAGTCGCATTATTCCAAAACTCACACCAGATATCATTCTCAATGCTATCCAGTTGTGGTGTCCCATTGCTATCCTCCCTTGCCAGTTCCAGTGTTATCTTGCCCTCTTCCATTTTTAGTTTACCCGTTATCATTGCTCACCTCCTTTTTTTATATTGTCGACTTTAATTACTTGCTTAGTCTCGCATATCTCAAAGCATACCTGCTTCTCGGGGTTTATCGATATGTTCACATTTTGAGAATGGCTCCCTTTCGCCACCTGGCGGATTCGTTGCAGTATCTTTGCCGGAATCGTTACTTTCATGTTATTGTTTCACCTCCTTTACTAGCCTTATCATGTTTACCTCCTTTTATATTGTCTATATTCTTTTTAGCCTCCTCAAACGCAATCGCTTTCGTATACCCAACCCCAATGTATTGACTGGTTAGCCCTAGTTCTAGTGCTGTGGCCATTACCAGTGATTGTGTGTATCCCCTTGAAAAGTTAATATGGTAGCCTTTATATACTTCAGGTTTATATTTCATCTCTTACCTCCTTCACTTAACTTTCCCTTTGCTATTTGCTTAATTAAAAGTGCAGTGCTCTTCCCTATCTCTTTCTTTGCTCGAACGCTTGTGGCAATCTCACCCTTGCCCTCCCGTTCTATATCCTCATGCATAGCAGATATAAGCTTGCCTATGTTCTCCGCTTGTAGAACTAGTCCCGTGCTATCACTAACATGCAACAACCGTTCATGAGTTACCCACTCGATAGCTATGGCTTTAGCATCAACTAGGACTCGTAGTTCTTCTAAGGATTGTACTTTTCGAGGTGATTTAGTTTCCTTGAAATTATCCCCTTTATGCTTAGCTATAACTCGTGCTCCGTTATTAGTAGTATACTCTTCTAAAGGCCGAAGTACAATCCCTTCCCTAGGCAAGCCTTCTCCCATACCACACTTGACAGCTTGAACAGAACAGGCATCACGTTCAGCATCTATAGCTTCCAGTGTTGTAACTATTTTATTGTAAGATACAAAGTCTAGCCCTAAACTACGTACAAATGCTTCTGCTTTTGGAACATTGAGCCAGAGACCAGCTATATTGACTTCGAAGCCTACAAACTCGAGTTCTTTCCCATAAGTATTACTCATGTGCTGTATCTTCCCACCATAAGCTTCTCCATGGATAGAAGTAGAAACATTCGAGGCACACCTTTTAGCTAACTCAGTAGCTAGGTAATCTACATCAAACAAAGCAATAAACTTCTCGTGATTACAACCACCTGCAAAGAAGGAAAGCCTACCATCCTTGTATGAAATGCGTGCCGATGTTCCATGTATCTTTTCCATAGCATAGCACTCTTTATAAGCTAGTATCTCTTGGTTTTTATAAAGATTGTCAATGTGCATATAACTCATTGGTCATTAGTCCTCCTATTAAATTACTTTGTCTACTTGCGATATTGCTATACTCTATACCCTTCTAGAATAAGGACATCCCCAACTATTAATGAGCCAGCAATTTTGCTTGCAGCAATATTAACAGTAAGCCCACGCAATTTACCTTCTTCATTAACTACCATTATTCTGATATATTTTTCAAATCGAACGGATACGGGTTCAATGTATCCACCCACTATATCTTGCATCTCCTTGAGAGTAGGCTTAGCATGAACCTTCCTTTTCTCATATGTTCCATCCGCCCTGAAAATATGGATATACTTTGGTAATGTTCTGGATTTAGTTGATTTAGTTGATTGAGTCATTTTACTCCTCCTATTAAATTAATTTGTAAAATTCCAAACGTCTTCGTCGCCATTTCTTCATCCACTTCCACAATAGAGCACAATTATTACAGTACCAGCCTTCTTTTATACAACAAGTATCAGCGCTATTGCAACGAGGACAGGGCTTACCCACATGCTTGTTCCATACAGAAGGCGAATAGCGTGAACTCTTCCTGTCTGCTATATTAGGTGAATACGAATCATCTAGGATTTTAAGATAGAAAAACTCATCACCAATTTGTTCTGTTATTTCTAGGTCTGCCATCTTTCTCCTGAATCATCTACTCGTACCTTCAAAGTTTTCATACACCATCTCCTTATCAATAGATTTTACCTCCTTATAATTTGGTATAAACTCACCGCAAGACCTCCTACACCATTCTACTAACTGATAGGTAATCTCCCACTTCGGCTTCCACCATTTCCCTAAATTTACCATTTCGGGTGGATACCTTCGACAATAACCATATCCGCTATCTGCCCAGATATAGAATTTACAGTCTTTACAGACAGGACTACTCCATCCTGCACCACATTGCACATCTTCAAAATCAGTCATTTCCTACCTCCTTAGTCTTTACCCCTGCTATTCTTAAAAATCACAACTACTGTATTTGAAAAGGCATCGAACCAAACACAATCACATCTATATTCAGGACTAACTGCTATTCCTTTAGTCCGATGAGTAGTGATACTTAGACCGACAGTATTAGAAATCTCATCAAACTTTCTTACCCTACTTAACAACTCATCACCATTTGCAAACCTAGAAGTAATGAATTTCTTTTGTGTCGGTGTTAACTTAAACGTCTTTTCCATCTTTTTCTCCTATTTTATTAAATTTCACGATCACTCTATTTGAAAAAGCATCAAACCAAATACAGTCGTTTTTGTACTTAGAAGCAACCACTATCCCCTTGCTTATGTCAGTGACAATACTTAGTTTAACAGCATCAGGTAATTTTTCGAACTTCTCTATTCTGTTCAACAGCTCTTCACCCTGTATAAATCTAGATTTCACGAATTCTTCTTGTGTCGGTGTCAATTTAAGCATTTTCCTTTCTCCTCCTTTAGGTATATTACTTGAAGTACTGGGTTATCCCAAATCCTACTGCAAGCCCAGCCAGGGCAAACAGTAATACTATTGCTATTGCAAGGGTGATTGGCATGATGCCTCCTTTCTAGACCTTATATCATTTTCTCGACCATTTCCGATGCTTCATCTCCATATGTTTGCTTTATATAGTCATGAGTTGATGTGCCATCTGGTGGATGGAGTAACTCATCTAGCACTATAACATCTAGACTTAAGCCACCACCTGCAAGGTATATAGTAATGTCTTTAGGTACAGTAAATCCGAATATATTCTGAAACCTCTTCATATGGTCTTTGAAGTACTGGTCTCTATCTTTGTACTCTTCGTCAGCGAATATTTCCTTCACAATGCCTCCTTTGTTAGCCTTATACTGACACTCTCAAGTTCAATCGATATTGGTGGACTCCAGTTGCTTCTCAAGCCTAATTGCGTTACTGTATTTACAGCATCGGCAGGACTCTTGGCTACAACTATCATAGTTACTGGTACTCTATACTTTGTCATTGTTCTCCTCCTTCTTTGTGCATATGGCTTCATATTCTGTTAGAGTACGAGTAGTCTTAGTTACTATGCAATTTTCAGGAGTAGGGAGGTCATAAACATTTACCATTGTATCTTCTAGTAATTTCCCTACAGCCTTAAACTTGCCCGAGGATGGGCTGATTGTAGGCTCATTGAATATTACCCCTGCCCTCTTACATACTTCCATAGGTACTACCCCACCAAAGAAATCTATAGTAGCAATTCCTTTATTGATATCAATATACCCCTCTAACTCTTGCAATGACTTTGTTAATGCCAGAACTTTCTCTTGGGCAAGCTCTTTGTCCTTTAGCCAACTCTTTCTAGATTGAATATCTCTATTGACTGATTCTATTAGTGTCATTGTGCCTCCCTTTTCTCGAATATTATAATTACATGCTTAGGATATGCTATAACTTGCATCTTTAGAACTTTTCCTGTTTTAGGCATAACCCCATAGCTAAAACTTGTAGAGATAACAATCTCTCTCTCGTCGCTAATTTCTTCAAATGCTTCTACCTTATCGAATAAATTTTCCCCAAACGAAAAGTGTTGTTTAATAAACTGCTTCTGCTTTTCATTCAGTGCAATATGCTTTACCATATTTCCTCCTTATATTGTGGTATACCAGTTAGTTACCTTATAGGATGGTGTAGGGTACGATTAGGTCTGCTATGTTGGTTATAAACACTGTTACATAGTCAGTGTATGACAGGGTGACTACATCCTTACTTGCATACGGACTAATGCCATAATACTTGGCTGTGGAAAAGATGATTATTGTAGCTCTCCCATCTTCCTTAAAACTCTCTACCCTGCCTAGTAACCTTTCCCCATCTAAAAACCTATCCTTGATAAGTTGCTTCTGTTCTTCGTTTAACTTGATGTGTGGTGTCATTATTTTACCTCCTTATATAATCCCCTTGTTGTGTATTAGTTATTACTGACAATAAATATACGATGCCTGAAAGTCTGGATTACTACCTGCCTATCATAGTCTGATTCACCGTTGCTATACCAGTGGATATACGGTAACTCCCAGTTAGTTTTTATAACTTCTATATTCATCTCTACCTCCTAAGCATAGTCTATACCCTGCTCTTGATATATAAGTAGTAGTTTGAGCCTTCCTCTGTAATCATTGTCTTATACTCTGGTTGGCATAACTCCTGCACTCTCCTCACCACCTCCCATGTATTATCTGAAGTCTTTACTTTCTTATATCCTGCCAATACTAATTTTGTTCTTAATTCAGTCTCGCCTTTCATGCTCTACCTCCTTATATTATTTCCTTGCATCGCATTTATCATAGTTAGGACAATCTGCGCACCATACCTGTGCTGACCACTTGTGCTTTATCCGCCTTGCCTCACATTTCCTACAGTATAGCTTGTCATATTTCTCTTTCATACTCACTTCCCTTGTTGTTTTCTTGCATCACAAAGTTTATACCATGCACAATTTGCACCCCATAGACCTATTGACTTCTTTTGTTTTATTCTCTCAGCGTCACATTCTCTATACCACCTGTCAATTCCTGTCATTGTGCGCTTCATATTATACTACTTCATGTGCTTGATACTTAGTGGTCAAAGCACTATAAGTATCTGGAGCTTTCCTACCACACTTCGGGCATTTCATATTAGGTATTACATTTTGGTGAAAGTTGGCGTCATCATACCCTGATTCCTCGTGCTCATCCCCGCAATGCTCGCAGACATAGATGGCATAGAAGTCCCTTCTGTGCTGGCTTATTATTTCTTTTATCTTCATTGTTTAGTTTCCTCCTTCGGTATCCCAGTTGTACCTACTGCATGCGCCTTGTTCAGGAATTCAAGAATCTCCCCAATTGAGTGAAAATCCTGTCTCTGTTGACTAGTTACCTCTCCATATGGATAAAAGACTCTCCAGGATTTAGATTTCTTGAAGTAGCAAAGACTATACACAATTTTACTATCAAGTTCTACTAGCAAATGGGGAACGCCTTTGCGAGACCACCTAAAAGCTGTTTCCTTTGCAAAGGGCTTTATTTGTTCTTCCAAGTCCATATACTCAGGTGGAGTTAGTTTTTGATGATGACTTATTCTAAGCCTAGTGTTCATTAGTTTACCTCCCCAGGTTCTAATATATTGTCAACATCTTCAAATCCTTGCAAGCAGCGCTTAGCCCTGGAACTGCCAAGCTCTACTCCCCTTCTAGATAATTTCCTACAGTACCGCTTCAATGCTTTCCAATTTCCCTTGCCTATTAGTACCTTCTGTTCATACTGGCGTTCCATTAGTATCTTCCTCCTTCTTTAGTTTTTCAACTCTAAACAGATACATACATCGCCTTATTATATTCATCGGGATACTCATCCTTAAAACGATGCTGAATCTGCTGGATAGCTTTCCTTAGATGCCCATATTTATCCTTTCCCCAACCTTCCGATTCCGCCCACTTTATAAATTCCTCCTTAGTCATGATTTACCTCCTTTATTTAATCCCAGACTCCCTTTCGGGAGTTTCGCCATTATCAGCTCATCAGTAGGATTAGTCATTACTAAACAGATATATACCGTGTGTCTTATTATCCATACAACTCATTCAGCCCAGCCTCATTGCTGCCCTTGGAAGCCCTATTAAGTTTCTCGTCCCTAAACTCAATTACTAAGTTATCCTTATACGCAATAAAAAAGCTTATATCTGAGAAATATTTATTATACACCGAAACACCTCGCACCCCTGTCGTTGCAATCTTAATCGACACACCCTCTTCAATATAATTAAACCTGAGTATCCGCCCAAACATCTCATCATGGTCATTATGAATCCCAATAAACCTTTGCCTGATAAACTTCCTTTCTTCTTGCGTTAGCTCAACAGCTTCCTTGCTAGGTTTAACTTCTAACTCCATTTAATAGCCTCCCTTTTTTATTCTTACTCCTCTTCTTTCGAGGCCTTTGGTAGGAAAATATGTCCCTTGGATTAACTACTTCGAAAGGATTATCGTAATCGTTGTCAAGCACTAACTTATCGGCTATCCTTGGATCACCTATTTTATAGCCAGAAGGTAAATTGCCATACTTGTCTCGACCTTTCTCTATTATATTAAAAGCGTGCTTAAACGCCTCCTCTGGCATTTCCTCTCCCCTATGAACTCTGTAGTGATAAAGAAGTTTTACCTTCCCTTCTCCTGCGTCTTCATACTCAACAAACCAAATCCAGTTTATTCCAGAAGCATATGCTTTCTTCACTTTGGCTTCCACCGCCAGCATTGCCTCCTCATTTTTTATTTCTTCCATTTCGCCTCCTTATTTATTTTCTTTTAGGGCAGTTGTTGTGATAGATACCGAACAGATAGCCCCACTTACCACAACACTCACACTGTGAACAGTGGTGCATTATAAGGGAAGCCTTCATACTATAGCCACGTATAGCTATTAGTTCTCCGCACCTAGGGCAGGGTGTACCTCGCCCCATTCCCCTTAAGTACGAGGCTGCCTTTATTACCTCGTCGTTTTTTACTTCTTCCATCTTGACATTACCCCCTTATTTATTCCTTTTTTGAAAATAGAATGATACACGTTTAGGATACGATATAATAAGTACATCTTCATTCCTGTCAGCAGCGACCCCGAGCCCTTCACTTGTGGATATAATAAGTACAGTCTCCCTCTTCCCTTCCTCAAATCTCTCCACTCTATTGAGCAGCCCCCTCTACACACAAAAAGTGCCTCATAATGAATTGCTTTTGGGTATCTGTCAGTTTAATGTGTTTTACCTCTTTTGTCTCAGGCATTAGTCTGCCTCCAGTTCTTTAACTACACCATCTAAGGTATCCATCCAATTATTATGAGCGTACTGAAAAGCTGACTTACCCTCTACAGGAGCATTAACATCCTCTTGTATTCTCCTGTTCCATCTACTCATCTTCTCTTTAGCTAGTCTTATAATTAGTTTACTCTCGTTCCCTATTTTTGCCATTGTTCACCTCCATCTTAAATTTACTAAATTCCTGTTAAACAAAAGGGAGTTTCATATTCATTTAATATTATTTGCTCTCTATAACCCTCCACCATCGATAGCATATTACAAGATATAGATGCCGTTTCATAACCTAGATCCAGCCCTGACTCAATTTCTTCCTCAATCTGTCTTTGCAAACTGTTCACCTTTACCTCCATCTTAAATTTTCAATTTGTGTAGCCCTTAGCCCATTACTACATGATTGTCACTCTCCATTATGAAGACAAATCCAGCCAGCATGTCCATTAACAAAGCCATCCTCAGTAAGATCTGTCCTCCCAACATATTCCATCTCCACTGGCTTACCAGTTGCTTTGCAAATCATAATCTTCCTATCTCCAACTTTATCTAACACCTTATACCTCCTTACATTATTTGTCAATTTCCTGTTAAACAAAAAGAGTCTCAGCCTCTCGTCGAAGCTGAAACTCCAAATTTCTTGTTGAACAGACTTGTAATTATCACTTTCAAATCTATTTTTGCCTCTTTATTCCCCTCGCAGCTTGTTGAGCAGAAAGGCAACAAAAAGACGGGAGGCAGGTTTTTAATTTCCTGCCTCCCGTACACCTGAGGCTTAGGCACTGCGTTTTGATAATAGCATATCAATGCCCAAGAGGATATAAGAACGGGCTGCCGCAGCCTCCTGATTCTTTTTACCCTTCTCGGTTTTGGCATCCGCTTTGAAGCCATCTTTATAGGCTAACTTCACAAGCCTGCCCATAGCCACATTATCCACGCTCATGTGGACCCGACTTGTAGTCCCCTCCGGTTCTGCTCCGCCAAAAGATACCTTACCTGTTGCTTTGTCTCCAATGTTTGCCATTTAATTTCACCTCCCAATGAAATTTTGATTATGAACCTATTATGCGCCTGTTGCAAAAAAAAGTCAAATCGGCTGAGGGAGGTTAGGATTGTCCCTTGCCTCCGCAAAACCGCTGAAGTTGGCTTCTAGCCTTACGAACGCCAAATTGCATGGTTATTCGCGTAAATGCATGGGTTTTCGACATTATTCGTCAGCCTGTTGAGCAGACGAATATCAGCGAAAATACGGGCTTGTAAGGCTAATCTACGCGAAAATAGGGGCTGTTTACGCCCCAGCCCCTGCCAACGCTTCTGAACAGGGCTCAGGCGGTGTGATGAGGGATATGGG
>Ga0307928_10002172_pt1 | contig 15044 bp, 25 predicted proteins | sample AceLakmetagen232_FD_201815 | JGI IMG/M metagenome (GOLD analysis project Ga0307928, IMG submission 201815) | Saline water microbial communities from Ace Lake, Antarctica - #232 | ecosystem: Environmental > Aquatic > Non-marine Saline and Alkaline > Saline | place: Antarctica: Ace Lake... | reverse complement strand
GTTACTGTGCAGAATGGAATTATCATAAGCAAAGAAGTGACAATGGTGACAAAAAACAATCAGCACAAAAACAATTTCAATAAACCGGCTTTTGCCGGCAATGACAAACCGCAACCGTAAAAAATTGCCACCTATGATAATTTGAGAAATTTTTAAAATTTAATTAGGCCTGACAGCAAACTGAGTCCCGCCAAGGCGGGACGACAGCCAACTGAGGGTTCACTAATTGTTAGCCATTTTTGAAATGGTTGATAAATGTGAGCCCTTTTTTATAAGGGGTAAAGGTCGAAAGCACAAATAAATTAATAACTATCTTAAAAAAAATAATAAGATAGTAAATAAATGAATAAATTATTTAAAACTTTAGTAATCGTGGGTCTAGTTGGAATCGCTGGAGTAGCCAGTGCTGCTTTGGTAAGTTATCTAAGTGATGCTGTTTCAGTAGAAGCTGAGTTAACTTCACCATTCTCAATGAATATTAACGAAGGTAGAGACGGAAGTGTAAATAGTAATACATTATTAAACATTCAAGCTTATAGTGGTGCTGAATTTACATTCACTACAGTTGCTACAAATCTTTCAGACACTGACTTGCAAGACTTTGGATACAGAGTTGTTGTAGTCACCGCTCCTGGACAAAGTAATTTTACTGGAGGAGAAATTACTAAAGTAATGGCCGAACACGCTTGGTCAGAAGGACCAGAAGACATAACACAGGATATTTATGTCGTAGGTTCAAACGGTTCATTATTGGCTAAGTTAACTGAGTGGACAGGAACATCAAAGAGATTAGTTCTTATTACTAGTGATGATGGTGATATTCCTCTGTTTTCTTTAGAACCAAATCAATCTGATTGGAATGCCTTTACAATGACAACAAATATTGCCATTGAACCAGGTGATTATACAATAGAATCTCGGCTTGTTTATGATTTAACCGCTTTTGCCGCCGAAGAGTACGCTAAGTAAAAGAGTAGAAGAAAATCTGATAGCCATTTCTTGTGATGGCTATTAGAGGTAGGTTTATTTCTTTGAAGTAAATCTACCTCTGATTATGAATAGATTAAATAAGAAATTACTTATTTTAACCTTAATCCTAGCTATAGGAGGTAGTTTTGCTATTTATTCTGTTCAAGCTCAAAATAATAACCTTATTTTAGAAGTATTTAAAGAATGCGATATTCAACATACAGGTGATGGCTGCACTGCTGAGCTAAAAGTTACTAATAATACTGATGAAATTCTTGATGGAGAAGCGTCTTTGCATATAGATTATAAGGGCGTTTGCGGAGATGGTTCTTTTGACGGAGAAGGAATTAAAGCTCAATTTTCTAATAATGATAATTGGCTAAACTTTTCTGGATGGGAAGATGGAACAACAACGATTTCAGGTTTTAAGATTGCTAAGGGAGAAACTCAACCAAAGCTCAAGATAAAAACCGTTCCAAATCTTTGTCCAGGAGAATATACTTTTAGCTTAGAATTAAAAGGAACTAAAGCTGGAGAGATATATCCAACAACGCCAACCATTATAGGCGGTGGTGGCGGTGGTTATTATGCTCCTAAGCTTGAAATTCGTGATGAAAATATTTTAGAAATTGAAGAAAACCAAGCAACTATTGCTTGGTTGACAACTAAATCGGCTACTAGCCGAGTAGTTTATGGCACCACTTCGGGGCAATTTGATTTGTCTGCGGGTGAACCAAGTTATGGTTATGAATTTTATTCTGATGAGAATACAGAAAAAGCAAAAGATCATTCAATAACTTTAACCGGATTAACTTCAGGCGTTACTTATTATTACCGCTGTGTTTCCCACGGTTCTTTTGCAGTAAGCACTGAATATAGTTTTACCACTCTCGGTGTTATAGGCGAACAGGAAGAAGAGGAAGAAGAGGAGCAAGAAGAGGAGCAAGAAGAGGAAGAAGAGGAAGAAATTATTGTTGTTGAGGGAGAAACCGAAGAAGGAGTTGGCGAGCAAGAAGAGGAAGAAAAGGAACCCGCTCAAATTTCAGAGGAAACTGAGGCGGGCGAGGAGGAAGAGAATAAAGAAGAGAACGCCGGCTTAAGTTTTAGCAATCTTTTAGCGGCAATAGGCAATATCTTTAAAGTAAAAAATATCTACTGGCTTTTATTATTTTTTGTAATTATAATAATTATTTTGTTTTTCTTGTCTCGGAAAAAGAAAAGAAAAGAAGAATAGAAAAGCTATTTTAAACTGTCCGAGGTGGTTTTTTTTACTTTAAAAGAGCAAACAATAATACAAAAAACATTATCAATAAAATGAGCCAGAATGGAAATCTTAATGGAAATTTATTTCGCATTTTAATTTTAGCGTTCGGCCTCTAATTTGGCCTGTAGTCGTTTTAACATCTTTCTCTCAATTCTAATCTGCTTTAAAATCTGGGAAACTCGTTGACGACTGATACCTAATTTAACTCCGATTTCACTCATATCATACCCAAGAGCCCTTAATTCAACAATTTTATAATTCCTTTTATTTTTTATAATACTCATACTATTAATTACAGTAAACCATGAAATCGTGTCAAGGGTTACTGTTAATGTCTTCATTATATCAATTCTACATACTATGTCAAGGGTGTAAAACAGGCTAAAAAGAGGACTTCGTATTGTAATTTAAATCTCCTAAAAACGCTTGATATTGATGGTTTTTGCTTCTATGGTTCAAAGGCTTGACCTTGATAAGTTAAAGTGTTTTAATACGCTAATTGTTGCCCAACAACAAGGATTAAAACTAAAAACTATTTTGTGCCACCCTGAATCCAATTTTCGGTAGGGTGGCTTTTTTTTACTTTAAAATTCGATGCTTCCAACTACATAAAATTCCTTTAAATACGCTAATTTAATTGAACCTGGGTTCAATAACTAGTCAGATTCTGACGGGTTTTACAACTTTTAGGCATTTCCCCATTTAAACTTAAACTGGTTGTAATTCTTGCTAATCTGCATAAATATTTATGCAATCAAACGCATCTTCTAACTGGTGGAACCCCCCCCACTTTCCACCACTTCTTCTGGCAAATCGGCACCACGCCGATTTGCTACTGACACGGTGTCAGTACCTCTTTCGTTCCACTTACTTCAACTGGGCCAGCTCTTCTGCTTGGACATCTTACTATTTGAATTTTGTAATCGATTACAAAATCTTACTATTTTAGCCAATTTCGCCCGCGTATATTGGACGTGAATGACTACTTTCTTTATAAAAATAACAAAACTTCCTTTAAGTCGTTTGTTTTTTTAAAAAGAAAAAGAAACTTCTTCAGTTTAATAGTTATCTTAATATAGTAGTCCCCCATTTAAATTCCCTCTTATTTGAACCTAAAAATCTTGTTAGCTGGGTGTGGTCTTTTCAAGCATTCTTGTTAGCTGGGTGTGGTTTTTACTCTTAAAGTCAGGGAAACCCTGTTAGCTGGGTGTGGTTTTTACTCTTAAAGTCAGGGAACTTCCCCTTAAAATTGTTGGGGTTTTTGTTTCATTTCTCTTAACTTCTCCTCCCTTTCCGGTTTGACGACTTTCCATAAAAAATGATAGACACTCGGCCTTAGAGAGTTGATTTCTATATTAAACAATTTCCCCATTCTTCCAAGGCCCAAAATTTGAATTGAGATTATGAGCCATTTTTTTATTTCCTCGTTGCTTGTTGATAAATTTTGCCCCCACTTCTCGCATTGAACTTTCCATTTGAAAAAATCCTCTACGAATTTGGCAAGATTGGTGTATTCTTTTTCCTCTCTCTCAAAACTTATCAGGGCCTCACGAACATCAGTAGTTCCGATATTTCTCATCAAAATTTCTTTAAAATCTTCGTAGCTTTTTTCTTCTAATTTTTTAAAATTGCTGATTGGTAGAATTCCCGACCTCTCTATTTTGTCTTTTTCCGTGGCCTGCTTAATTGCCTTTTCCGAAACTGCTGTTAGGGTTGCCCTCTGAAGTTCCTCCGGATACTTTTCGGAAAAATAGATCAAGCATTCTCTCAAAACTTCAAAGCATTTCTGGGGTCTTTCCAAGTATTGCTCATTCACCCCCATTCTCTCCAAAAGATTTTTGACCTTCACTGGCAGTGTAATTCCCTCTCGCCTTCTGAAGACAAGCTCGTCATAAAAGAAGTGGAGGTAGGGCCTTCTTGTCGTTTCCCGATCTGAAATTTCTTTTAAAAAGTGGACGAAGTATTGGGATTTCTCGCCTCTTAAAAATCTTAAAATTCCTTTTGCGTAGGAAGGGGTAAAAGCAATTTCCCATTCTTTCTTCGGGTTTGTTATTGGCTCAAACAGAGTATAAAAATTCGGAATGCCGTGAGCCATATAAAGCTCGCCTCCCTTTTTGACGATTGGGATTTGATAAGTCAGATAAGCCCCAGTGTATAAGTCCTTTTTCAGTTCCTCCATAGCTTTGCCTCCTTCTGTTATTTCCTTTTCAGAATAATCTCGCCATTTGGCATATTCCCTGAAAGTAAATTTGGCTTTGGCTGTCTGCTTCTTTTTCTTGGCTTGTTGTAGCATCACTAAAGCACACAGAAGTTTCACATTCTTGTCTTGAGAAGCATAGACCTTCGGGACTTCGCCCTTCAATCTAATCATTCCTGTCGGGTTTAAAAGAAAACCAATGTTCCCCTTCTTGTAGTAATCGCAATACTCTGTTATTTCAGTATTTTTCTTTTCATCTTTTTTCCTAATCCCTTTTTGCCCCTTCAAATCGTGCCTTGTTAATCTTTTTCTATAAACTTTTTGTGTAATTTCCTCAATCTCATTTGGAACAAAAGATTTAAGTTTTTCCAACTTTCTATCTTGTTCTTCTATTTTTTTGTCTTTTTCCTTGATTATTTTTTTCAGTCTTTGAACCGAAGAACCAGAGGAACTTGAAGAACTGGAATTTTGATTATTGTTTTCTTGGATCATATCCTTGTTTTTTAGACAGCAATGTTGATTTTAAAACTAAAAATAGAATGACAAATATGATAATTTTAACAGGCAATAGCCAAGTTTCTATTATTAAAAAATATGTGCCAAGCAAGAGAAAAACAATGAATAGAATTATATTTAGCTTGCTTAATTTTTTTTGGTTTTCCATAAATTTATTTACCAAAGTATTTTTTAGCAATTTTTTCTGCTTCCTTTGTTTCTTGTTTTGTTTGCCCTTCCTTCTTTATTATTTTCCAAGTAATATCAACTATCCACAAAATTCCTATTATAGATAAAATAATTTGTAGTTCTTTCATATTAAATTGGGTCGCAACCTCCCATATAATTAGGGACACACTCTGATTCATAATCCGGATATTCATCAGAAACTCTTTTTGAACCACCAAAAATTGGGACAAATATATAAATTATGAGTAAAGTTATTATGGTCCAAAAACCAACGAAAATTAAGATAGCTGTTAAAGGATTTTTCAAATTCATATTATTTAAAAGAATAAAGAGTTTAAAGAGTAGGATTTCGGAGTTCTATTAAAAATATAAAAACTATTATTCCGGCAATAACGATACCCCAAATACTATTACTATTTGCTAAACTGACAATCATAGCTATCACAAGCCCTGCGATTATAACTTCGGCAAATGAAGGAAATTTTATAGTTTGTATTTCAGAAAATAGTTGTTTAATTCGTTCTTTCATAATTTTAATTTTTATCTTTAAACCTTTCGTCAAAACGATCTTCCTCCTCTCTCACAATTTTGTAATACGCTTGGTAATCTTTGTCAGGATCAATCTGTAATTCCTGTAATCTTTTTTTGATCCTTCTCTTTAAATCTTTTTTATATTGAATGGTTTTTATTATCCATAAAATTCCAGCAACCCAAGACACCAAGCCAAAAATGTCTGCTATTCCTCCAATCACTCCAAACGAATAACAAATCACAAATCCTGCCAGTCCAACCAAAGCTACTTTGCCACATTCTTTCCTCCCCATTCCTCTGTATTGCCACCAGCGTTTTTTCTCTATTGTTTCTTTTTCCATAGTTTTATTTGGATTTTCAATGCTTCAACCTAATTAAAAATTCTCAAAAACGCTGACTTCTTTTCTTTTTTTCTTGGAATATTTTTAGATTCTGCATTTTATTCAGTTTTCTTTTGTTTGCCTAAAATAATATAAAGCAAAGCCTTTTTAATTATTTCTATGATTAGAATATAGATAGGAGTCAGAACTATAATCACTAAAAACACATTTTCTAAATTCCAAACATAGGATTTAGTAATTGGATCATATACGTTACCAAAGTCAGAAATTGATAAGAACAATAGTGGTAGCAAAGGAAGATAAGAGATTATATAAAGAACTTTTAGTATTCTAAACCAAGCTCTTTTTTCTAAATCTTTGTAATTATATTTTGTCATATGCTTGTCTTTTTAATCTTTTTGATTTTCCTCTCTTTAATCAATTCAAGGATCTCCTCGACAAAGGCAACAAAATCAACTGGCTCATCTTCTACATACTCAACTACTATTTTGGGTTTCTTCTTTTTGTGGTTCTTCGTTTGATTCATTTTTTTCAATTTTTACTTCTTTTCCCGGGCGAAGTAAAAATAACTCTTTCTTTAAATCCTCATTGGCTTCCAGTAATAGTTCCACCTTGCCCTGTTCTCTTCCTACGGAATTGGCAAGTTGTAAATGTTCCCTTTCTTTCACTGATAATTTTCCTTCCAACTTTTTATTTTGCTCCTTGACAAGATCCCTTTCTTTTTCAGCAATCTCTTTTTCTTTTCTTAAAATCAAAATCTTTCTCTGCCTGTTAAATGCTTCCTTTATTCTATCGGCAAAAGTTATCTCCTCTTTTGGCTTGTCTTGGACGGGTTCTTTTTTGTCCAAGACAGGTTTCTTTTCCTTTTTCTCTATTCTTTTAAAGCCCAGTTCTTCCAACCACGAAACCCTTAATTCCCACTTGAAACTTACTCCGGTCAAAGAAAAGAATGTTTCTTTTTTAACCTTCCTAAACTTCTCTGTTTTTTTTTCCACTTCCTTCGGATCTGCTTTCCACGACAGACCCAGCTTCAGCAACTCTTCTCTAATCTTTCTGGTTAATGTCCTTTCGGAAACTTTGTAATGCTTGGGAACTTTCTCTTTGTCTATAAATTTGTCTTGGTTATTTCCAAGAAGTGTCTTGGACTCGTCTTGGACATTTTCCTTTTTGTCTTGGAGGTGTCTTGGATTTGTCTTGGAAATGTCCGGGACATTATTATTTTTATCTTCCATTTTTATTTTTATATTTATTTTATCTTTTTCTATCTTATCAAGATTTTAGAAAATCAACAAAGTTTATTTTTTTTCAATTATCTTTAAAATTATACTAACAATGGCGATATAGACAAATCCAATAATATATTTCAGCACTAAAAAGCCGACACCGCCAACAACGAGTTCAATTCCTCTTTCAGTATTGCTAACGATAAGAGCTATGATCCCGAGAATAATACCGAGCCACCCGAGATAGTGAAATATGAATTGAACGATTGCTATTACTGGCATAATTTAATTTTAATTTTAATATGCGACTTTTTAATTATTTTATTACTGGATATTTTTTAAAGCATTCATCTTTCCACTTATCTAAATCCTCTTCAAATCTATTAGCACTGCTAATTGGCAAACGACAAGAACAATCATCTCTTCTTTCGTAATAGTCCATAATGTTCTGAAGATCAGGAAGATCTACTTTTTCCAAATCTCTTAATTTAGCATAATCTTCAGAGGTCATATTATATTTTTCAAGATATTCAGAGTAATCCAAATCCAATAATTCTTTACATTCCTTTGACAGCTTTCCCAAGAACTCGCACTCATTATTCCACGCTTTGTGGTATCTACTATCAGCATTCATCAAGCATTTACTTAAATCTAATTCCTGTTGTCTTTTTTCTTCTTTCTCTTTAGTTTCTTCACTTAATTTGTCATAGCTTTCAGCTCTAATTTTTGCTTTTTCTTTCGTTGGCAAATAGATAACATAATGCCAAAATATCGCTATGCTGATTAGCAGTATTGCGATAATTCCAGAGATTAAAGCTATTTTCTTTAAATTATTCATTTTTATATTTAGTTCAATTTTAATATGCGACCTTTTAGATCAGCTTTTCCTCCCTAATTTTAGAATTTCAATTTAGCAAGTTTGCTAATTTCTCTTTCTTCAACCTTCAAATCCTTTAAAAACTGCTCAAGGTCAAGATACTTCTTTATATTTTCTCTTATCTTTTCCTCTAAAACATCGGGGGGCAAAGCGTCTAATTCAACAGATATATTTCCGTGTTCTTTGATAAAGGCATAGGTTCTTGAATCAGTTGTTTTGGCTGGTGCTGGTGGTAGCTTATGTTCGTCAATGTCTTCTTTGGTTAAAGATATTCTCTCAAAAGTCGGACTTATCCCAAAACATTCAACCAAGTTTTCTTCAGCACTTCTTGGAATATCTAAACCGGTTGGATCAAAGTCCCCAAAGTAAAGAATATAAATATCTTTATCAGGAAATCGCCTCACCGCGTCATTCAAAGAACTCAAACTTTGGTAGCCACGGCCAACCAATAAATTGACATCATACTTTTGTGTTATGGGTTCAAAGATCCCAGCCAAAGCGTCTTTTTCCAGCCAAACCTCAACATAGTTTTCCTGATTGTCCCACTTGTCTTTGCTATATGATCGCTTAACTGCTGAAATAAAATCGTTCAAATTCAACCAAGAGCCGTCTTTGATTGGTCTTCTGATTCTGTCAGTGAAAGCATTGAAATCCAAATAATTATTCTTACGAGCTTTAGAAAGCATAGCGTCTAAATTCTTATATGATTTTAGATTGTTTAGGATAATCTGCTTTGCTACCAACTGATAATAAAGCTGTCTAATCGTTAGAGCCATTGAATAACTATCAAGGATTTGTTTGACTTGTCCGATTAGTTCTATTGTTTTTTCTTGGGGTTGCCATTCCCCTGATGTTAGTTTCATATTTTTGTTTTAGTTTATTTTAGTTTATCTAATTCCAAATCCTGAAAAGCATTTATACATTGCTGGAATACCCTCTTTAATCCTTTTCCTATCGATATATCCCAAAAGGGTTTTGGCGTCATTGTGCCTCGTCATTTCCATTTTTTGAAACATATTCAACTCTTTGCTATCTGATATTTGACCGCAGTAGAAATGACGAAAAGAATGTAAATTTCTTGAGATCCCCAGACCTTTTAAAAACTCTTGAACTATTTTCCTGATACCTCTCGTTGTTAATCTTTCGTTCAGCTTAATGTTAGATAGGCAGAAAAACATAGCCCCTGATTTTATTCCGTTGGTTTGGATATACTTCTTTAATTCGTAAATTGTCTTTGGCTGTAAAAATGGACAGGGCTCTTTGCCCTCACGACCCTTGCCCCAAATCATCATAATTCTGTTCTCAAAGTCAAAGTCCTCAAGGTCCAATCTTGAAATCTCTACCTGTCTTAATCCTTGCTCTGACATTAAGAAAATCATTGCTTTCAATCTCGTGTTCTTTTTAGTATCTGGCAACTCTTTCAGGGCATTGAAAATCTTTGTCATTTCCTCCTTTGTCATTTCCCCAATCAATGTCTTCGGTTCTTTGAAAGTTTTAATGCCGGTGGCAATATCTCTGGTTAGGATTCCTCGTCTGGCAAGCTCTTTTAGAAACCTCGAAGCAGTGATAAAGTAATGGTTCTTTGTAGGGACAGAATAGCTGATTAGGGTTCGCAGGTATTTTTTATATTCCACCAAAATATCGTTTTCCCATTCCTTGCCTTGATGCCAATTAAGGAATAAACCAATCCTGTATTTGTAGTCCTTAATGCTTTCATTGGAAATATCCAAGCTATCAAAAATCTTTCTTGGGTCTTCTAAAAATCTCGGCAACTCCTTGCTGTGGAAATTTATCAGGTCGTTTGTTAAATTTGGGTCTTGAACGATTAAAGATTTGTTTTCCATAATAAATTAAATTATTTTTTTCTTTTCTAATCTTCGCTTCTGCCTCCTGTCCTCCTGTATCTGTTGAATAATTTGAAAAACCCTTTGCTTGGAAATCCCCATCTCCAATCCAATCTCTGGGAGTTGAAAACCCTCTGACCACAGACGCATAATCCTCATATTTCGTTTTGTATTTTCTTTACTCATACTTCCATTCTAATAAAATCAAGAATGTCTGTCAAGGGTTTAAATCAAGACAAGTATTCAGGTATAAAACTATGGCCAAACCCTTAAAACCTTCTTAAAACGCAACCTCGTGGTCGCTTTTCTTACTAAACCCTTAAAAAAGAGCTTTCTGTTGTCAATAGTCATTTTTGGCACTGGGTTCACAAGGATAGCAAAAAAGGAAAAACTAACAAACCCTTTTTGCTTTCCTAACTCTTAAATTGTAAAGCTCGGTTTAACCTCACCGGAATTGGCATAGTTTTACTATGAACAGAAATACGGCTCTTCGAAACTTTGGCAAAAACTAATGGAAAGATTGTAGCAAAAATTATGTATCGTCCGGAATAAGAATTTTATGGTAGTTAGTTTTAGAAATACCCGCCAATTCTTACTTTATTCAAAATGTTTAATTTCACTAAACCATTTTTTCATTTTCACCTCTGCTCAAATCCTCATACCTCGCCAGCTTGCTTTAATTTTCTCCTCTATCTTTTTAGGATAGATAAGCCCCTTCGAGTTTTTAAAGCTCACTGACCCAAAATAAATGGTAAAATTATGTGGCCCTGAAACTATGTATCGCAAAAAAGTTCTGTCCGCTCTTCATTATCAATTTTTCTGGTTTTTTATATCCTAAACTTTCAGCTTTTTCATTCAGCTTTTTCATTGTCTTAAATACCTTACCCATTCTGGTTTTAATCCTTTGAAATCTTTTCCGATCCTTGCTATCTGGATTTTTAACTTGCGTATAAAATATAATCATAGTTTTTTTTGTTAATTTTGTCTTTTATTGTTGCCGTTATCTCTGCTGTCAAATAACGGCAACTAAAAGGATACAATTAAGCTGTTAATTTTTTAATGTTTTCTCTCAAATCGGTTAAGCGACAAGAATTGTTTGATCCACCGGTATAATCTTTTTCATTTTCAGCCGTTCTTACTAAAACATTTTCATACCAACTATCTTTAAAATATCTCACATCACTTATTGAAAAATAAGCAAACTTATCTGTCTTTTTGTTTTTCAAAAATCCATAGCATTCAAAATGACCCCGCGAAAAATACAATTCAAAATCAGTTCCGGCGACACCTTTTAAATACTTTTTAAAATCCCTTGAAAAACTGCTAAACTCATCTGTTAGTCCAGAGCTACTCTCAAATATATTGCCGACCCATACATCAATTCCTATTTTTTTCTCTGCCTCTTTTCTCTGCTTTTCTAATTCTCTTTTCTCAATTTCTAAACCTAAACTAAACTTTTCATTTTCTCTTATTTTCTCATCTATGATTGTCAAAACTCCCATATTTTATTTTTAAAGTTCCAGCAAAAACTTTTTTAATATACTTTCAATCTTTGTTATTGGCTTGATAATGTCCGGCTATCAAGCCAACTTACAAAAACTAAAAATTATAATTTCTCAAATAAAGTTTCAACTTCTTTTAATTCCTCATCTGCCAACTCAATTTTTGCCCCGTCAAACCAATCTTGAAAAAGATACCGAGCAGTAATTATCTCTCCTTCTTTATTTTTTTCAATTTCAATATAATCAGCCGGTCCGCCATAACTCAAACAATATCTAATTTTTGTTATCTCATCACGGGCTAAAATCCCTTCTATAAAATTATCTCTTTTTTCTTCATTTCTGTTCGCTTCTTTTATTTCTTTTAATCTTTCCGACCATTCTTTTTTAATTCTTTCCTCACAACTTTTTTGTTTTGTTTCCATATTTTATTTTAAAAAAGCCGGCACTTCTTTTTTTCTAAATTACTTGATCCAGAGCTAAACCCAACCAAATGAAAACATATAAAACAAAAGCGGTTAAGCAAGAAAATAAGAACAATCCAGACCAGTAAAAAATCTTTTTAGTCATAGTTTTTCTCTAATTAAAAAGCCGTTAGTTAGCTTGCGAGCAGACCTAACGGCTATTTTTAATTATAGTTAATTAAAAAAATCTCGCAAGCTAATGAGTAAAGTAAAGTTATTCGCTCTTACTTACTCTGTTTTAATAATAGCAAGAGCCAGAAGTAAAGTCAAGAGTAAAACAGTGGAAAACTTTTGAAGGTAAATAAAGCTAAAAACAAAAGCCGAAGTCAAGAGTAAATTCTTTTATTTTTTGCCCCAAAGTTTCAAAAATCAAGTTTTCTCAAAACATATTTAATTTAATAGCTTTGCCCCATTAGTTTTTAAACACGAACCAAGTATAAAATATAAAACAAGTTAAGCAGTTATGGTTCAATAAAAAATGGGCTACTACTAATACGCAAGAGAATAATTTTTGCCCCTTATCTAACAAAGAAGATAGTAAAGACAAGGTAAAGAACTACAAAGCAAACAACGCAGATAACACCAGTTATTTAAAAATATAGAAAACTACAAACCAGAAAAGCACATAAGCCCGAACAACTGGAAAACCGCCAAGCCAAACAAACCAAAGAAACAATGTTTTTAGTTAAAAGCAACCAAGAAAACAGGCCAGAATATAGCTTTTATTTTGTGCTTTAGTTCCCATTCCCATACTTACAAGAAGTAGAAGTCCAACTAAAAAAAATAGCTTTATAATAAGGATACTATTCGTACGAGAACCCCTACATAAAATTTTGGGTTCTCGCTGGTTAACAATGCTTATATTCGTGTTCTAACTATACAATGAAAGGGTTGTTGTTCTATTATTTCTATATAGTTAAATAAGCACTTTTAAGCACTACCCATACAAAACTACCACCTCTCACTTTAAATCGCTTATACGCCATATTTAAGCACCAACATCAGGCTAATTAGTGCTACTCTGCCTCTGTAAAACAAAAACCCCTCACTCGAGGGGCTTCTGCTATGAAAAAAACTAAATTAGTTTTTCGCATTTTTATTTTATTAAAACCCAAGACCTCTGTCAAGTATTTAAAAAGCAACCCTCAAATCGTGTTAAGCAATAGGGTTGCTTTCTAAAATGCTCTAAAAGTGTTGAACCTGAAATACTTTTAGATATTTAATAATTTTTTTTATTTTTATTTTTTGAAAAATGCCAGTGCCGCAATCAAAATTGAGCTACCGGGTTATTTTATAACGCCAAAAGAAAAAAGCGTTATGAGTTAAAAGAGAAATAATTAAAAGGCAGTAGCTTTGAGGTGTCAGAAAAGGTATCACCTTTTTTTGATTGCGGCACTGACCCTCTTCAATCTTCTTTTCTTTTGAAAAGTGGCTCTTCCTTTTTCTCCTCTTCCCTCTTCTCGTATGTTCGTTCTTTATGAAAAAAACTATCGGGGTGTTCTATTTTTTTTTCTTCTGGCTTTTGTTCTTCTCTGGATTTAAAAAACATATAGATAGCGAGGCCAAGCCCAAGAAGAATTAAAAGAATTATTAGTATAATTTTCATATTTTTGTAAAATAAAATTTATCAAATACGCCAGCTACCATTTGTCCCTGTGGAATGCCTTGAAGTCAGGATCTTTCATATCTCCTCCCCACTTCTTGTCCTTGTAATAGCTGTCGGGATAGAAAAACCTGCTCTTGGTTCTCTTGGGCTTTTTGACTTCTTCTTTGTCAGCCACCATTTCTACTTGTGCTTCTTTTCTAAAAATCATTTGTTTAAATTCTTAATAACCCTCTGCATTCACGAATTGAACTTTCTCGGGGTGGAATTTTATCAGGAAATCTAATTTCTTCTCGGACTTCTTCACGAACTCTCGCCATTTCTTATTCCCAGCATAATCCTGACGAACTTTTTCGAGCTGTCTTTTATCCTCCTCACTTAACGCAATTAACTTGCTTTTGTCTTCCCGAATTTCGTCTAATTTCAAGCCCGTCAATTTCTCAAAGTTTTCCTCGCTTCTGTAATCGCTCAAGTCCAAATCTTTAGCAACATTTTCATCTACCCAAATGTCGTCATCTCTTGCCTCCTCTTTCAAAGATTTAGAAATCTCTATTTTTTTTTTGACATCATCTGAACCTTCTTCGGCCGTTAATGTTTCTCTCTTTCCATCGCTATATCTGAATTCTACTTTCCTTGGGTTGTCAAAATTAAATCTTTCCTCAAGTCCTTCCAGTTTTTCCCTCTCTTTTAGTTCCTTAATCTTTGAGATCTCGCTCGAGGGCGTCATATCTCTCCTCTCATCGGCTTCTCGCACGCGTTTTTCACGAGCTTCAGCTTCTGTGTTCGGGTTTCTAAAATTTAGGTATGGCATAATGTTTTAGTAATTTTTGTTAAATTTTGACCTTTGAAATTTGGGAATCTCTTTGGCCTTTAATTTTCGTCATCACTTTCCTCTTCATCTTTTTTTTCTTCTTCAGTCTCACCTTCAGTTTCTTCAGGTGTCTCTTCAGGTGTCTCTTCGGGTGTTTCAGTTTCTTGTAGCTTAAACATAGTTTTATTTAACCGTTGGAACTTTTGTTCCAATGGATAGTTGATTACTTGCTTTTATTCGACTTTAAGTGAACTTTTTTAGAAATTCTTAATTTCGGCCTACGGTATTTTTTGGGATCGTAGCTATGAGTTTTTGGGTTTCTTGGGTTTCCATATTCGGGATATTATATAATAAAAAAAAACTTGGGTCAAGTGCTTTGTGTTTCTATGCCAGAAAGGTGATTTGGTCAGTTGGGCTTGACAAACCTGGATACATTAGTATATGATATGGAATTACACTTGACAGGGGTATTTACTATCAAAAAATAAAGGTGTGTAATAAAATATAAATTATGGAAAATATTCCTCCAAAGCAATTGCCGCTTCAAATATTGCCGGAAGAGATAGAAATCATCAACGATATCCGTAAGCTGAATTTCGGGAAAGTGACTGTTACTGTGCAGAATGGAATTATCATAAGCAAAGAAGTGACAATGGTGACAAAAAACAATCAGCACAAAAACAATTTCAATAAACCGGCTTTTGCCGGCAATGACAAACCGCAACCGTAAAAAATTG
>Ga0307928_10002170_pt1 | contig 15045 bp, 19 predicted proteins | sample AceLakmetagen232_FD_201815 | JGI IMG/M metagenome (GOLD analysis project Ga0307928, IMG submission 201815) | Saline water microbial communities from Ace Lake, Antarctica - #232 | ecosystem: Environmental > Aquatic > Non-marine Saline and Alkaline > Saline | place: Antarctica: Ace Lake... | reverse complement strand
TTAATACGTATTTCCATTGTATAATATTTAGTAAATACAAATTCAAGCCAATTCTATGAATTAGCTTTGATTTGTGTTTCTAGCATTGTTTCAAGTGCATTTACTCTTGATCGCCAAAATACAAAATCAGATGGATTTTTAGAGAAGTGTGCCTTTGTCATACAATAACTGATAATTTCTAGTAATTCTTTCATTTTGTAATATTTATGAAATACAAACTCAAGCCAACTAATTAATTGGCTTTGATTTGTGTTTTTGTTATTCGTTGGAATTAAAACGAATTTCCTTTATGAAATAATCATAATTGAGTTCTATTTGCCCAGTCTCTTTGAATTCTTTTTCGTAACCCTCTAGTATTTTAGCTCTTTTGTCATCGTCCCAATCAATTGGGAAATGCGAATCGTCAACAACTAACTCAATCATTCGCCCCATCGTTAGTTCTTTAGGGCATTCTATCTCGTATGGAAATTCATATTCTCCGGTTGCGATTGTATATTTAATCATTTTGTAATTGTTTATGAAATACAAAAGAAAACAAACTTCTTTAATCGTTGCGAGTGTTTAAGTATTCGTTGAGTGACTTGTTTTGTTTGTCGCAATCATTCTTTTATAATTCACAAAAGAAATTTGTTCAATTTGTATTTGTTTTACATCAGTTCAATTCTGATAATCACTAGTTTTCAAGTGATCCCCTAGCTTATGTTTACAATACCTTTGCAATAAAGTAATTGTCCATTTTTGCCTTTGCGTTTGTCTCGCAAGGTGTAAATCTAGGCTTTTTATTTCTTTTGCTTCTGCTATTGAACGCGTTTCTCGGTCGCTTTACTTCTTTTCAGCGAGTTTGTCGGGATTCAATAGCTCCACAATCGATCTGTAAAATAACTTTGCTACTCTCTTTTTCTCCATGAATGGTTAGTTTCAGCAGTGAATTTGTTTCGATCGTTTTTCTCTATTGAGTTGATCGTGTTAATCCCTTTTACTTTCTCTAACTCTTCCCTCTAATTATACTAAAATAATTACCAGAAGTCAAGTATAGTTCACTAGAATTCACTAGATCGAGTAGACAAAAGGTTTAAATATGTTATGGAAGAGAGAGTAAGAATTGTGTTCATACCCTTTCCTTGAGTCGTTCAAGTCTATAACAGGCCTGAGGTTGTCAAGTGTACCCACTTATGACAATTTAGAATGTTTGTCAATAGATGAATTTGATTTTATTTGATGAAATAAAAGGTTTCTTTATTTAGTCAAAGAAAATGTAGTTGATCGAATAGCTTGCTAGACTGAATGAATAATTGACAAACGTTTGGAATTGTGTGGTTATTATTAGTCAATCAAATACTATTCTGTCAAATGAAAGTTTAATAAGATAGTTACATTATACTATTTACGCGCATATAGGTAAAAGTGTTATAAGATTAGGAAAGTATAGAATTAGAAAATAGTTTTTGATCTAGCGATTTCTTATCATATATTATTAGAATGATGTCAATCCCCACAGTCTATAGGGATTTCATTGTGTGTTTCTACCACGGGCACGCTAAACGTCAAGCCAAACATAATAAGGTAATAATAAAATCCATTGACAAGACTGTCAAGCTGATGGGGGGGGGTGGTTTTCGATTGGGCTACCCTTGACATAAGTAGTTGGAATGTATACTAGTACCATTCTTTTAAACCTCGGTTATAGGATCTCCGATTTTAAAAAAAACATCGGGAAAGACCTGTCTATAACATGATTCCCGATCCGAATTCCATAATAGTCTAGATTGCCTTTACAAGACAAAAAAAATAAGTACACTAAACTACGTTGAAAACAACCAAAAAATTTTTAAATTTTAAATTTTAAAAAAATGGAAACAAAAGAAACGGCCGACAAGTTAGGGGGAAGTAAAAAAAGGATGCATTTTAAAAAGTCGTCGATTGGTGGCATCGTTAGTATTGAAACTAGAGGCAAGTTCAGAAGATGGTTGAGCAAGTCATTTGTTAATAAAATTTATACAATGACTTCTACTGATTTTTGTGGGAGCGAAGCTGCACCAATGACCAATCAAATTATTCATAGGTTTAATTTTTTTCATGATGAAAAAAGCTGGGACAAAAAAGGTTATGAAGTTGTGACATTTATAGATGATGGCGGAGAGGTTGGCTTTGGCTATCATAATAAATGGGAGTACACAATGAGAAGAAAGGAATTTCATAAAATGATTCTTAAATATATTCTTATTTGGATATTCAAAGATTGGTTTGGCATCCGCACTAAAATTCATTGGTATTGTTTACGTAAAATTTGTAATTCAAGAAAAAAATATTAATGGCAAATGGCACTAAAATTAATTGAAAATTTTCGTGGAAATGTTTACACAGTTGGCGGAATGGCTACGGGGCTGGCCGTGTTTCATGGTGGAAGCGTAACCGCTGTTTATCAATGTCTTTTGGAAAATCAGGGGGCGTCTATCGAGACGCTTTCTTTTATGGTTAGGATGAGCGTAAAGAAAGTGAAGAAATGTATCAGGACGCTGTACCGGTTGGATTTCATTTATTCTGATTACGAGGATTGGTTTTGTAATAATGTCGTTCAAGATATTTATGATTATGCTGAGAGCGAATATGTTTTCGACTCCGAGCCGATAAAATACGACGCATCTTCTTGGTCGCTGTTCGAGCTATATAAGCGGCTTCCGGAGCGGGACGACAATAAAGAGAAAATCTTCAAACTTTTACTGAAGGATGATCCTGATATTGTGGATCGGATGGAAGAGGATTTTCCGGTGCACTATACTAGAAAGCAAATCGATAAAATGAAGTTGGGGAAAAGTGTAAAATATTTCACGAAACCAATGAATTCGGTTGGTTATCCGGTTCGATCTTGGGCCGTAAAAGAGGATTTTTATTGGTGGTTGAGCCGGTGCAGCGATCGAAATTCTAATAATACGACCATCGAAAGGGCGAGGATTCGAAGGCATAAAAGCCGGACGGTTGCCCCTGGCCATGTTGGAATTGAGTCCATGAGTAAACAAAAAGTTGAGAAACGGCTTATTGCTATGGGAGTTGAGAACAATCTGGAAGAATTTACGTATTGGTTCACAGCATTCTCGTCTGTTCTAAAACAGGAGTCTGACGATCGAACTTTTATTGAGAATCAGTATAGAAATTTTGGTGATTTTTTTGATACGAGTAAAAAAATTAGAATGATAGATGTAAAACTGTATCATTTCTTTGCGGAGGGGTTTAGTAAATTCGATTTATTTAATAATAAGTAGCATGGCAAAATATTTAACGGCATTCGAAAAAGAGGCTATGGAGATTCCAATCGGTAAGAACACGTTAAATTATTTTAAGACGTATTTACCCAGGGCGAGCGAGAGATTCGAGAAAAATGGAATACAAAGAAGTTTTACGGAGCTTCATCGAATGATGAAATGTTCTTACGACAGTAGTCTCAGGTACGAGAACTTAGAGTTTCTTCCTGAAGCTGCGGCGATTATGGGGTTGTGGAATGACTATCATCACGGTGAAAAAATCCGCGCCGATCTTGTAGCTCTGATAACCTTCGCCCAATACCTTTTTGTTGCCAAAAAGTGCGACCTTTTCGAAGAAGCAATTGAGTTTGCGAGTGCCGTGCGACGCTTGCCGTTCACTAGGAACGCGATCTCTTTCGACAAAGACAAATGTGAGACTCTGAATGTATTTTTGTACAATTATTGTTTGATAGATGCCGATATAGCAGACGCGGCCAGGGCGATCTATACTAAAAACACAATGAAAATTGATAGTGCCGGGATTGAAAAAGAGCTTATCGCGAAATACACCAAAGAGGATTATTACCAATTGATATTCAAAGGCGTCCCAAAAATGTTTTGGTATGATCCGGAAGACGAAAAGATGTCGAGGTACCATTGGGTCCTGACGAAAACGTGGCCAGATGTTCGCACGGCGATGTCGTCGTGTGGAATTCCGCATTGCGAACAAAACGATTTGGTTGTAGACCAGGGATACAGTAATGTTTTCACCGACGTAATGAGCCAGATGATTTCTAAGTCTATCTCGGGTGAGACACAACTAATTAATGTGGGGACTCCGGCGCAGGCGCAAAGGGCGAGGCAGTTTATTCTAAAGTTTATGATGGACAAGGAATCTATGGCAAAAGCCTATGTTCATGTCGCGAAAGTAAAAACTGACACACTTCCCGAGACAGAGAGAATGGGAATGTATAAAGTGGCTTTGAATGGCCCAGATCCGACCAACCCCGACGAAGCTAATTAACCCCCTATAAAATGAAAATTTTAGTAGCCTGCGAAGAAAGCCAAGCGGTAACAATCGAATTGAGAAAACTTGGACACGAGGCCTTTTCGTGTGACATTATGGAATGTTCTGGAGGGCATCCAGAGTGGCACATACAACGTGACGCCATAGCCGTTGCGAATCGCGAACACTGGGACATGATGATTGCACATCCGCCGTGTACATATTTAAGTAATTCTGGAGTATGTTGGCTACATAAGGATGAGTCAAGGTGGGGCAAGCTCCAAGACGGAGCTAGTTTTTTTAAGAAGCTTCTCGACTCTCCAATAGAAAGAATTGCGGTTGAGAACCCGATACCACACAAATACGCGGTAGAAATAATCGGAAGGAAATATGACCAACTGGTACAACCATACATGTTCGGGCACCCAGAAAGCAAGGCTACGTGTTTTTGGCTAAAAAATCTTCCGAAATTAACAGAGACAAATAATGTGAAAGAAGAATTCGAATCTCTTCCAAAAAACGTAGCTCAGAGACTTCATTATTTGCCGCCTGGGAAAGACAGGGCGATGTTAAGGAGCAAGACATTTCCGGGTATCGCAAAAGCAATAGCAAAACAATGGACTATTATTAATTAACCCCCTATAAAATGGATGCAGCAGTAACTATCGAAAACATCAGAGTTTGTGACGAGGAATTGAACAAGGAAAAGCCGGACCCTCGGTTCGGGAAACATCTTATTAATTCCGTGATGAAGTTTTGGTGCGAAAAAATCCTTAAAGAAATTGAGAATGGAAAAAAATGAATCGTTTATGAACATTGTTATTAATCATGACAGCGGAACAATCAAAGCTGTCGGACAAATTGTCACCGGGCACACTATCTCAGAACTTTTGGCGAAAGCCATGGCGTATGACGTAATCCAACGATCGAAGGGTAGCGGGAAAGCGCCCCTATTTTTTTGGGAAGAAATTGACAAAGAATTGGCCCGAGAAAAACTGGCTTCGAACATGTACGAAGTTCTCAATTAATACCCACTTACCAATGAATTATTTTTTACTTCTCGCGCTCGCGCCCGGATTTCTCTCGGCGGCACGATCAGTACTGGCACATCTGGTTTTTTGTCTTTTCGGGGGAACCTTGATTCGTAAGAATCTTGCCCGTTTATGTATCCAGAAATTTTTCCAACCAAGTCCGTGTACATTGCCAAACACGCAGGAATGTCGTCGAACTTGTTTCTTCCAGATGGGGCGGCGAATATCAAACATTCTCCATTCTTCGAAGACTTGATTGTCAGCTCAGTCAATTCTTTTCTCATTTGGTGAAGGTGCGGCAGGTTCCGTGGAATTTTAAGTCTCCGGTCTTCGTTGGGCGTCAAAATTCGAGTTTGGAGCTCTGTGTACCATTGGTGTTTTGATTGTAGCGAGAAATGGTAAGGAACTATGTCCATCGACATTGTTGTGGAAAGCGATTCGACGGCAGCCTCCCCCATTCCGGTGGAGTCTCCCCCGAAAGCTATTAATCTTTCCGTGTATGCTCTTCTGTCAGAATATTCGACGAGCTCATCGAGCTGCTCCAAAATATCTTTTCGTTCGTGGGCCTCTTTCAAATATTTCAAATCAAAGAGGTTGTAATTGAGGTCTCCGAACAGCCCGATTGTTCGGTCTCCAGATTTCGCGATGTCCAGAGTTCCGACAATTTCCTCCGGCATTGGCGGTGCGACATCGACCAGGCACTTGTCGAATTCTTCGACGGTGATGAAACTTTCTTTCTCTAGGATTTTTTCGCAGAAAAGATTTTTTCTGTTTTCGAGAGATTCTCGTCCACCGTCCTGGAGATCGTGCTCCACCCCGGCGACCCAGCTCGCACTTTCGCGGTTCCCTCTTTCTGCCAGCCCGATCATATATTCTTTCAGGTCGTCGTAGGTTCTTTTGATTACGACATTTTCTATTTCGTATTCGAATTGCCCAATTTTCAAAACTTCGTTTGTGTTTCCTTTTTCCAACCCTTCAGTAAATAGGCAATTCCTCCAGGATCCATTTCCGATATTTATAACAGTTCCATTGGTCCGGATCATCGTCGGACGAATTTGATCTTTGTATTTTTTGTCGTCTCCGAGATGGGCTTCGTCACGAACAACCAGATTAATTGTTCGTCCCTCGTAGGTTCCCCCGACTCGGGCATCGTACATTGAGAAAACTTCGATAGAATCTCCGTTTTTGGAACGGTAAACAGATCCAGCCTGTTTCTTATTAAAGAATCCCATCGGGACGTATTCGACAATCCGCTCAAAAATAAGTAGCCCAGTATTTTTCTCCGGCGCGATACAAACAACTCGGAATGGTTCTTTGAAAACTTTGAAAAACTTTGTAAAAATAAATGAAACCATCAGGGCAACCAATTCGGTTTTTCCTAGTTGCCGAACGATCGACAAATTTATGACAGATCTTTTCTTCAGAAAAACTGCCCGAAGCAATTTTTTTGCAGCGTAAATTTGTGGCGCAAGTATGAGGTGCATCCCGGGAAGTTTGGCTTCCTCTTCGTCCAGTACAAAATTTTTTTTTCTGATATGGGCTAGAAACTCAAAGAAAATTTCTTCCAATTTTATTGTTGACATTATATCCTCCATAGCATTATCATATTGGTAATGACAAAAAAAGAAAAGGAGGAAAAACCGAATCCGCTTTTGGAAATTAAATGGGAGGAATGTGACAACGTCGTGAAGCGTGCGCTGGAATTCCAACGTAGATCAAAACCAACTTTTGACACTTATGTATCTCTGCAAGGAAAATTAGAAAAAGCTTATGATAGAGTTTTCAATATCGACAAAATAGATATGGACGACAGCAAGTTAAATCCCAATATCTTTTTTTCGGCACTCGGGCGAACTGTCGTTGAGATTTTTAAAAAAAGCATTGTTATGCCGATGCCGGAAGTCAATGCAACGAGTCGGATTAGTCCGAAAGACAGATCTGAAAATGCGCTAGAACTTTCTTCGATCGCACAGAGTCTTATGACTTGGGCCACTCGCGAATCTTTTATGGAATCTATTTTTAATCGGGCAAAAGAATTTTGGATTGCCTTCGGAGACGTGTTTCTCAGTTTCTTTGTAAGAAAAGGGCGGAAACGAAACATGATCGGATTACAAATGACGCGGGGAAAAAATTTGATACTGGATCCAGATGGAAAATTGCTGGACGCTGGAAATCCGGCAGAGGACAGCCAAGCCAGTTACAAAAGATATGTGCTCACGAAGGAGCAAATGATGAGCATGTTTGGAAAAGACATTGTTAAATATGTCACGGCCGGGAACCACTTCAAAACAATTACTACGGAAAAAGGAAATACGCCTGGGGCGACTTATTATGAAATGACAGAGGGAATGAATAAGGCCGAGGAGGAAGAGGTCACTCTTTTGGGAGGAAACGCTTTTCCTGTATATAGGTTTGCCGAGGACGATTCTTTTAAAAAGAAAGTTACCGCGGCGCAAAAAAAAGAATTGGGGGAGGGAAAAATTATTGAGCATGGGGACAAGTATCGTTATTACGATTCTTTGGGAAATCCATATATTAATGATACGCAACTCCATTGCTTTTTCGACGACAAGAATCCGACGAATTTTGGGATGATGCAAAAAATGTATTCTTCTCAGTACGCCGAAGAGCTTATTGAAAACGGGAGGATCGACGGATTTCGAAGGGGCAACGAAAACATGACCTATGCCACTGGGGTTCGACCGTCTTCTTTCCGGGCGGCGCAGCAAGAATATTTAGCAAAAAAGAAACACTCTCTATTTGAAACGATGATCCTGCCCCCTTCGTTGGCCGGACAGAACCCGAAAGTAGAGGTGCTAGAATATCCTTCCGTGGACGCGCTTACGGCAAAACAAACCTCCGAAGAAATTATGAGACTCGCGAGAAACATTGCCGGGGTGGATCCGAACAGACTGGAAATACAAAAAAACGAGGGCCTCGGACTGAGAGAACAATTGCAGGAAGAAAAAACTGAGTCTATCCAGGAAGTTATCGACGATAATCTTTTGGCGTTCACAAAATTATTTGAGAAGCTCTTGAATTTCATAATTGTTCACAAGGGACTTGGCCTAAACGATGTCTTCATAGATTTCGTGAAATATTCAAAGTCTCCGGTGGAGGGTGTCACGTTCGAAAACAAAAAAGCGCGAATAAGCATCACAGACGCAGCGAAGCGACTAGGAGAAGAAAATTGGGATCTTCACGTATCGATCAATAAAGATTCCTTGATTAAAAAATCCAATGCAATATTATTGGAAAGAATCTTAAGTTTTATGGAAAGAGTAGATCCAAATGCTTTTCCAGATTTGTATAAAAAATTAATCTTAACTTTAAATGACTTACTTCCGACTGAAATCGTGGCTGAAGATATTATTCAAAAAGCTCCGGCCGAAGCCCTCGGTGGCTCGTCCCAGTTTAAATCTGGAGGAGTTGCACCTGGACAACCTGCTCAAGCTCCAAACCAAGCTCCTCAATTTCCAGGAGGACCCGCAGCTCCGGGAGTTGCGTGAGTTATTCTTTCAGAAAACGATGTACGAATTCGTGCACGGAAAAGACGTCGTCAGTAGAGAGACTGATCCGGCGAAAGTCGCGTATTTAATGTTGGAGCGGATTGTTGATTTTGCGGAATTTATTTTGTATGATATTGAGCCAATAATTGAAGAGAAAAGTTTTGTGAGAGAGGCAGAGGTTCAGAAAAAAAGAAAGGATAGTATTAAGAACGCAAAGAAAAAAGTTGACACGAAATAAATTATTATTCATTATTGCGATGTTCTTTTTAATTTATATAACATGCCAGGACTAGATTACAGCAGCGATGCAGGTGAAAAAAAGTCTACGGCTACCGAAACTGGATCAGACAAGCAGGAGGACAAAACTTCTGAGGAGCTGGAAGGTGAGGCAGCGGCTGAGACAAGCGCTATCGTAAAAGATCAGGAGGAAACAACCGAAACGAAAAAAAAGGAAGAGCCAGAACAAAAAGAAACGACAGAGAAGAAAAAGGATGAGGAAGGAGACAACCTCAAAAAGTATTATGACGAGAATCCTGATAAGAAAAGCCTGGACAGTAAGTTTGACCAGAAAGTGAAGGAGGGAGATTACGAGGAGGCCGACGATGGAAAGATCATCATTCGAGCAAAACATTTGTACGACGATGTGAAAGACATGTTGGATAATCCGCAGAAATTCTTCAAGATCAAAAAGGCCAACCTTGCGAAAGCCAAATTGTTCACGAAATGGATGGGGGTCACAAGGAGTGACGGTTCCCCAGACGTCGACAAAATGTCTTCGATTCTAAACGAGTTTATCATTGCGGAAACTCCGGAGAAATCAAAGAAGATAGTTGACGAGAATTTTCCAGAATGGTTGGGCGAAGGCAATCTGCCGTTCGAGTTCAAAGAAAAGGAGGGAGGAAAGGGCGAGGAGAATATCTCAAAAGATGTCCCCTATCGTTATCCCGAGCTTTCTGACGCTATCGACTCTTATATTAAGTCTTATACTAAGACAAAAGTTGATGGGCAGCCGGCAATTACTTCCGAAGAACTTTGGGAAGACACTCGATTCTTTGCTGAATTGAAAAAAAATAAGTTCGATTCTTCTACAGGAAAATTACGTTCTCCAAGCGAGATTGTTAAACTCTCCACGGAAAACGTTTACGACCTAGAAAAGAAAGAAACTATTGTCTCTCAGGGTGGAAGGAAAACAACTGTTAAAATTGAAGAGAAGAAAACTGCCACGACTGGCAAGGCCAAAGGGCCAAAGTCTTGGTATTAGTATCCTTAACAAAACATTAGAATGTCTTTTAAAGCATTGAAATACGATTCCGGTAAAATCGAATCGCTAGCTCTTGCTGCAAGCCAAACAGTTGTCAAAGGTATGGGACTTATTGACAACGGATCTGGTTATCTAGAGCTTGACGCGGTCGGTGGAGAAGCGACAGAATATGTTGCTCAAGAATCTGTTACGAGCGGATCTGGTGAAAATCCAAAAATTCTCGTTCTTCCAGCATTGCGTTCTGGAATTCAGTTTGAAGTTGATTGTTCGGCCGATTTGACTGAAGCACAAAAAGGGCTCGCCTATGAGCTCAAAACGAATGCCACTATCGACAATGAAACTACTGCTGCGGAAAATGGTTTCGTTATCGAGAAAATCGTCTATCCTCTTACTGCTAAGAAAGCGATTGGTCGATGGCGTTAGTCAGGAACCTTCTTTTAATTTTTAAATAATACAATATGTTGACAGTTGATTACGACGCATTGTACGACAACACTATAAAAGGGACGTTTCTAGAAAACGCTAAAGATCGTGTTGAGAACGATGTTGGAATGAAATTGTTTGATGTCAAAGACAGCAAACGAAAAACGATTACAAAACAAATGGTCCACGGGCAAGTGGGAATTAAATTCGTGCCACAAGGTTCTGACCTACCTAATTCAGAAGGTCAAGAGGGAGACTCAATTAGTTGGTCTCAAGAATACTACGGTGTTCAAGTAGTTGTTACAAAACACATGCGTGTGTTTATGATGGAGTCTTCTGACGACGGCGACTCGGACGTCACCGAAGTTACGGAGCTAGTTGATACTATCACTGACGAGGGATTCGATTTGATCGACCAAAGTTATGCTGATGTACTTCTATATGGTCAAGATTCTACGTACACTGATGTTTATGGACGGTTGCAAACGGCAACTACTCCGGACGGGCAACCGTTGTTTAGTGCGGCTCATACCCAACTAGACGAAACATTCAGTAATTTATGTATCGATAATAACGGTACTACGAATGCGACTCTTTCACGAGAGTCCGTTATTGCTACTCGTAATGCGGCTTTGAAATACAAAGACGCGAACGGTCTTTTGAGACCTATTGTCTTGGACGAATTAATTGTTGGTCCGGACCTTGCCGATTTGGCTGACCGGATAATTAATTCTGATAAAATCCAAGGTAGTGCGAATAACGATAAAAACAAAACTACTGCTCTGTCAGGAATCAAACTTATTATTTGGAATAGGCTTGCTGCTGATAGTGCCGGAACGGATAAGGGGACTTATTGGTTCATGGCGAACAGTAAAAAGCGAAGACATACTTTAAAGTCTTACTTCGCTCAAAAACCAATGATCGATAAAGCGAAGGAAGGTGTTACCAATACCAACTGGTATTACCCATTCGACTTTTTCTACGTGATTGGTAGATTTGTTCCACAATATATGCGTGGATCGACCGGAAAAGGGTAATAATCCCAATTCTGAAAGTCTGATCAGAGAGCCCTCTAACTGAGGGCTCTTTTTTTATTGACAAACAAATATTATATAAATATCATTGAATTAACTTAACAACTATTGAAATGACCGACACTAAACTCAATTGGGGGAAACTCGTTGTAGAAGGTAAAGTACGTGCACAAGGAAAATTTTGGACGCCAGAAGAATCTACGGAAATCTTGGTAGAGAAAACGGCAACGGCCGACGAAGTTCGAGCACGATACCCTGAAGGAGGAGGGAAACCGAAGACAGAGAAAGGGGCGGACGTTGGCAAAGAAACTGCTGATTTAACTCCATTCGAAGCACTAATGGCAAAAACGGGAAAGGATCTCGAGAAATTAGCAAAAGAAGCCGAGCTAGATATTTCTGATTGCAAAAACAAAACAGACCTATCCAATTTAATTCTGTCTAAAACAGAAGAAGTTGCGGATGGGGGTGGCGCCGGTCAAGACGAAACTACTAAACAATAAACAAAATGATCTCAACCTACAATTCGCTTTCGCTAGACACAAAGGTGGCCGTTAACAATGCCTCCGTTAAAGTAATTCCTGCTAATGGTCGTCGTGTTTATGCGATGATAAGAAACGTTAGTGGGGTAAACATGTGGCTCGGGAAGGGGCAAGCCGCAGTTATTGGGAACGGGCACTTATTGAGACCAGGAGAATGGTACGAAATAAACGTTAATAGCAACCCCTTTGTGGGACATCTTTACGCTATCATGGAAACGGCCGGTGCAGTTAATCAGCCCGTCGAAGAAGCAATAAACTAAAAACATGAAAAACTTTCTATTCTTTTTGGCGTCGGCTATTGCTGGAATAATTATCCTTGGACCGGTTGGAGCCCAACAGGGCGGAGGGGGGCAGGGAGGATCTAGCATTTATGTGAATGGAACAAAGGTAATCGTCCAAGATTCCAATGTTACTGATTTTTGTCAATCTGATACTACGACCTGCACGACTATCGGAGGATCCCCGGTGGAAACAGACCCTATTGTGGGTGCTATTACAGGGATTATAAAAGCCGATGGGGCGACAAATATTTCTGCTGCTGTTGATGGGACAGATTATCTTTCGCCTACAACAGGAATTCCTGACTTTGACTATGTACAAACAATCTTTCTCGGTAAACAAGGGAATGATGCAAATGACGGGCTTTCGCCAGACAAGGCAGTTTTAACACCAACAGAAGCGATTACAAAAGCAACCGCCCTTTCTCCTGCCGATGGAAATCGAATTGCGATTTCTTGTACCGATGCAGGGGAATATACTGATGCGGTAATTATTATTCCTTCATACATAGGATTTAATTGCCCAAACGCAACATTCTCTCCTGTTGGGGCGAATAATGTATTTCAGATTGCAGAAGAATCGACCCTAATTGCTCATAAAATTATTCAAGATGGTGGCGGACCGGTGGCGGTTGTCGGAGCAAATACAACTGGAAAACGATATGTTAACGCTGACACAATTCAAGCAACTGGTTCAGGTACTGCGATAATCAACTTTGCAGTTTCAACACTTGGCCTTTTGTATGTCGATGTTAGAAATATAATGGTGGAAACGGGAGTCGGTGTTTCAGATAATAGCGCAGGAGGAGAAACACATCTAGATGTTGGCGATATTTATATAACAGGAAATGGAGGAACTGCAATCTTTAATGGTGGTGCTGGAAATATATTTGGTAGTATTGATGAAATTGAAGAAATCGGATCACCAACTGGAACAATTGGGCTTAATGTAGATGCTGGAAAAGTTAGAACGTTTGTTGGAGAACTTGAATGCGACACTGCTTACGATGTGGAATCGGGGGCAGAACTACACCTTTCGGCTCTCGATCTTTCAGGAACGGAATTGAACGATGGAACTCTGACTTATTACATGGATGGAGACATTTCGGGAAACGCGGCAAGCGTAACTTCTTTTGCCCCTGCTTCTGGATCTCTTACACTAGCTGGAGCAGACGCGGTAACAATTACAACAACTGCGGCAACAGGGGTAACCCTTCCATCAACAGGAACATTGCTTGCGAACGTATTAGAGGACACAACTCCAGATCTTGGTGGAGAACTAGATGCAGGTGCTCATTCGATAGGGTTCACTCAGCAAACAGCAACGGGCGACGGAACTACAACTATTGATTGGGGACTTGGAAACAAATTCTATTTCACTTTTGGAGCTCAGGCAGAAACATTTACGTTTACGGCTCCTGCAAACCCAGCAAATTTCATGCTTATGATGAAACAAGACGGAACCGGTAGCAGAACAGCAACATGGCCTGCGACAGTTATGTGGCCTGCTGGGACTGCTCCGACTCTCACAATTACTGGTAGTGGGGTCGATGCCTGTTCTTTTTATTGGGATGGAACAAATTACTTTGGGCAATGCTCTTTAGCGTTTGCCGTACCTGCTTAAAAAATGAAAAAACTACTACTTGGATTATTTCTTTTAACTAATATCTGTTTTGCAGATACTCTGACTGTATATCCTGATGCTGGAACAGGGGGAACAACGATGAGCGGAAACCCTGAGAGGAATAGTGTTGATGAAACATTGGCGACAATTCGTGCGGGGGCTGGGGTTGCAATAGCGTCTGGAGCGATTCAAGTTGTTGGCTTAACAGCTTCTACTACGAATAATCAATTCGCAAGATTAGTAAGGTTTCTTGCAACCTTCGACACATCGTCAATAGGGGCTGGAAACCAAATAGATTCTGCTATTCTTTCGTTAAAACCTTGGACATCTGTAGACAAAGAGAACGGACTTGGAGATGTGGATATACATATATCTAGCTCCACACCAGCCGATGATGGAACTTTTGTTACCGCAGATTACTCGCAGGTTGGGGCAACCTCTTTTTCGTCGATTGCTTATGCGGATTGGAATTCTGGTGCATACGAAGATTTTACCCTAAATTCAAGTGGAGAGGATAATATAGATATGGAAGGGATTTCCAAATTTTCTGCACAAACTAACTGGGATATAAATGGTTCTTTTACTGGTACTTGGGCTTCTGCAGCAGCTTCTACTATTTATTTTCGTGGTGCAGACCAAACAGGAACAGCAGATGACCCAAAAATATCAGGGACGTTTTCTGCAGCAGTCACCGACACAGGTTTCTTCTTAATGTTCTAATAATGACCGAAGATTCTGACCAAATCGAATTCGGGCAGATAATGAAGAAAAGAATCAAGGAAACAGATTGTGATTTCGCAGAGGCTTTCGAGTTTGCAAGCGAAGAAATAGAGCGAAGACAGAAAAAAGTTTCAGAAACAATTAAAACGTGGTATAATATAACCAAATGACAAATTCAAAATTCTGGTATCAGTCGAAATTGGTTTGGATAGGAGTCTTTCAGATAGTTACAAGTCTTAATCCTACATTAACAGCTTTTTTCGAGACAGGAGATTTTACCCCCCCTGCTATTATAGGGTTAGTCTTAGGAATTTTAACAATAGCATTTAGAATATTCACGACAACAAAGATATGAAAGACACCGTTTCCCCGATCGTCTGT
>Ga0307928_10002167_pt1 | contig 15056 bp, 18 predicted proteins | sample AceLakmetagen232_FD_201815 | JGI IMG/M metagenome (GOLD analysis project Ga0307928, IMG submission 201815) | Saline water microbial communities from Ace Lake, Antarctica - #232 | ecosystem: Environmental > Aquatic > Non-marine Saline and Alkaline > Saline | place: Antarctica: Ace Lake... | reverse complement strand
GTTTTATGGGCAGCGGTCAATTAACTACCTTCATTCGGTTAAGAGGATGTAATTTTAATCAATATGGAGGTTGTATATATTGTGATACAGTGTATGCTCAAGATCATGCCGAAGCAACTTGGATGACCATAGATGAAGTTCTTAATGAGATTGGCGATGTTCCAAAGGTTTCACTTAGTGGTGGAGAGGTTATGGTTCAACATAAAGCTGTTCGATTACTTTTAGAAATATTGAATGATCGAGATTGTAAAGTTTCTGTGGAAACAAATGGATCTATTGATTTTTTTCCTTTAATGGGAAAGACTGAAGATTTAAATATTCGATATATTGTAGATTGGAAGCTTCCTTCATCTGGAATGATGGAACATATGAATGAAAATGTGTTTGCACAGCTTGGTGAAATAGATGTAATTAAATTTGTTATTAGTGATGAAGTAGATTATAATACAGCAAAGAAGATTTTAGCAGATCATCCTAATTGGTTAGCAAAAATAGTATTTTCTCCAGCTATTATAGATCAGAAGGATTATTCTGTCTGGCCTGCCATGCTTGCTAATATGATGGTAACAGATAAGTTGTATGATATACAGTATTCACTTCAGATACATAAATGTTTGTGGCCTAACCCTACATGTGAAAGATAGGAGTTATATTATTAAAGGAGTATATAATGGAAGGTCCTGCTCAAATTGATTTAGATGATCGACAACAGGTTATTCAACATTTTAGGGATTTAATTTTGTTATCATCTTTAATTGATTATGATTTAGAAATATCGAAGTTTATTAGATTGCTTCAAGAGCATGGTTGGGATAGTTCTTTAATTGATTATTTAATTACAAGAGCTGGACAGGGTACCTATTTTGAAGAGTTAATTGATTCACCTATTCCTACCAATGGTGATTATAGGGAGTATCAAAGAAATAAGAGTCGGTGTCGAAAGTAGGTAAGGAATATATAAATGAATTATCTTTCTGATTATTCAAAATTAAATTCTTTAGATAATTTAGGTTGTCATGGTTTAGCTTTACCGGTACTTGAATCTTATTTTCATCTTAGAGAGGATTTTGCTAAATATTTTGTTTATTTGATAAAGGACGGAATTCTTTTTTCTGCAAAGAGAAAGAGGACTTTTGTATATTCTTTTGAAGAAGAAGATTTAGATATAATAAAGACTCTTCAAAAACAATCGATGATATATTCTGCTGTAGAGATAAAAGGTCTGGATAAGAGATCTAATTTTTATGAAATCGTATATAATTTAGATAAGGTATTTGATAGCAATAGTTATTCAAATAAAAAGAAAAGATATAATAGATTAATATATCCTTTTAAGTGGATAAGAAATAAAGGAGTAGAGGTAAAAATTCCTTCTTATTCTGAAGTTGAAGTATTGCATAAAGCCTGGGTAGATTTTAAGTTAAATCAGCCGAGTACTTATCGAATAATGTTTCCTACAGCTCGATATTTTAATTGTTTTAAGGAAGCAGAACATGATGGATTTAATAATTATTATGTATATGGTTTTTATCTGAATAAGGAATTAGTATCTGTACGTGTATTAGGTATAGATGCAGATAAGTATGAAGTATATGATTTAGCTAATTTTACGAATACCTGGAATACTCCTTCTCAGATAGCTAATTATTTTGATATTTATGTTTTAAAAGATTTATATAATCGGAGGTTTAAGATTTTTAACTGCGGAGCATTATTGAATAAGGGATTAAAAGCTTTCAAATGTCATTATCCTTATCATGAGTTAAAGGTTTATTCCTATGGTCGATTGAAAGAAGAAAAGAAAAGTAGTCATCTTAAATCTATTTTTTAGAAAGGTAAGTGTTATGTGGAATCGAAAAAATAAACATAAAGTATCTGAAGAGCGACTTTTAAATGATAATAAAGGTCTTCTTCCAGGTAATGGTATATCATATCATCAGTTTAAGGAACCCGATGCTAGAATTCTTAAGACGTTTGAGAATCCTAAAAAGGAGATGACCTATACTGTTATATTTAGTACAAAGGAGTTAACAGCTCTTTGTCCTCTTACGGGCATGCCCGATTATTATACTCTTGAAATTAGTTATCAGCCCGATGAAAAATGTATTGAAAGTAAATCTGCAAAGTTTTATTTCCATAGTTTTCGAGATACGGGAATGTTTATTGAAGCACTTACTAATAAAATTGCAGATGATTGGCAAAAGGTTTGTAATCCAAAGTATATTAAAGTAGTGAATACAATGAATGCTCGAGGTGGAATACCTATTACAGTTACAGCGGTACGAGTTTATCCAAAAAGATAAATTTAGTTTTCCTATAGGGATAGGGAAGGAGATTTTATGGATGCGGTTATAATTTATAGTGGAGGATTGGATTCAACTGTTCTTCTTGCTGATATAATGAGGAGAATGGATAAGGTTACCGCTTTGAATTTTAATTATGGAAGTAAGCATAATTTAAGAGAAAGAGCTTCTGCTCGAACTATATGTGAGAAACTTGGAGTAGATTTTGTAGAAATCGAATTACCTTTTATAAATCAGTTTTTTAAGTCTGATCTTTTACAATCAGGTGGAAATATTCCTGAAGGTCGTTATGAAGCAAAGTCTATGAAAAGTACGGTCGTTCCTTTTAGAAATGGAATTATGATTTCAATAGCAGCCGGATACGCAGAGAGTATTGGTGCACAATTTGTTCTTTTGGCATCGCATAAAGGTGATGCATCTCAATATCCCGATTGTCGTGAAGAGTTTACTAAAACAATAAATAAAGCAGTACAACTTGGTACCTATTCTAATGTGAAAATTGAATCACCATTTAATTCTCTTTTGAAACATGAAATTGTTAAGATTGGGTTGGATATTAATGCCCCAATGGAATTATCTTGGAGTTGTTATAAGGGTAAGGAGAGGCCTTGTTTAAAATGCGGTACTTGCTATGAAAGAACCGAAGCATTTTATTTGAATGATGTAAAAGATTCTTCACTTACTAATGAGGAATGGTTTGAAGCACTTAAGGTAATAGGTAAGGATAAGGATGGTTAAAAGAATAGTTTGTAAATTGTGCCAGAAGAAGATTGGCGTTAATAATTTTAATAGACATCTTATGAAGTATCATGAAATTAATGCGGAAGAATATTATAATACGTATATTGATATATCACCAAAAATTTGTAAAGCATTTGATTGTCAAAATACACCTTGTTTTATTAGTATTGTAAAAGGGTATTCAGATTATTGTAGTTTAGCGTGTTGTTATAAAAAAGGTTCACCTAGAAATCAGGTAATAGGTGATCAAAAAAGAGGAAAAACCTATGAAGAGATGTATGGAGTGATTAGGGCTAGTGAATTAAAAAAGCAATGCAGTATACGTGATGTTCGATGGTTTGAATTAAATAGAAATAATGAAAAGTATTTGAAGAGAAATAAAAAGATTTCTTTATCTAAAATAGGTATTCCTAGATCTGATGAAGTTAGAGAGAAGTGTAGAGTAGGCAGTATAGGAAAATCTATCGGTAAAAACAATGGTAATTGGAAAGGTGGAAGAACAGCATTGTCGTACCTTATTACTGAATCGGTAGAAAATAAGGTATGGAGACAATCCGTTTTAGATTATTTTGGAAAATGTTTTATATGTGATTCAAAGAAGAGGCTTCAGGTTCATCATTTAGATAGTTTATCTTGGATTATACAAAAGTATAGTATAACTAAAAATAATTGGAGAGAGTTTAAAAATGTTTTATTTAATTCTACGAATGGAGTTGTGTTATGTTATGAGCATCATAATGCAAATAATGGTATAAGTTTTCATTCGGTACTTGGGAGACTGGGTATTCGGAAAGAGCATTTTTTAAGATATTTAGATGGGTTCAAGCACTTAAGGTAACAACTTCAGAGATAAATTGATACTAGTTATGTAGGAACTCTTTAGGATTTATCAGCTGCTAATGAGAATAAGGATTTATAGGGAGGGTTAGATGTCGACGAACTTTATACATTTGGCAAATTTTTTAACCTGTGGGGGTTCAGAAAGCAGGATGTATTGCTTAGACCAACTTAAACAAGGTCGGGCTACCACTCTTGAAACTTTTTGGAAGAAAAAGGAATTAGTAAAACTTCTTGATGAGAATCCGGATGTTAAGATTTTTCTGGATAGCGGAGCTCATTCGCTTTTGAATGCCCAGGTAGGTCTTATTCATACGGGTGATACTGTTAAAACTGATAAAAAGGATACTATTGAATTTACAAGAGAGGAATTCGAATCCAGATTATCAGTAAATCAAAAAGTTTCTTATGCGGCTAAAAAGAGTGGGGCAGTTCAATTTTTTGCTGATTGGTCTTTTAATAAAAATAAAGATGTGAGAAAATATCTAGATGAATATATCGAGTTTATCCATAAATACAAAAATCAATTAACGGGATATGTTAATTTAGATATTATTTATAATGCAGAGGAGTCTTGGGAGAATCAAAAGTATATGGAGGAGAATGGACTTCGACCTATTCCTGTATTTCATTATGGTGAGGATTTTAAATGGTTGAGAAAGTATGTAGATAATTATGATTATATTGGAATAGGCGGTGTGGCAGGAGGAATTACACTTCAGCAATTTGTTGTATCTCTAGGAAATAGGGCGTTTGAATATATTGCAAAAGCTAATCCTAGAATTAAAGTTCATGGATTTGCAGTAACCTCTTATAATTTAATGAGGAGATATTCTTGGAACAGCGTCGATTCAACAACGTGGTTGAAACATGCTGCATACGGAAATGTAATAATTCCTCGATATGATCTTGCTAAGAAGAGATTTAATTATGGTACGGTACCTTTTATAATATCAGTATCCGATATTTCGATGATTAAATCTTCAAAACATCCTCATTATACTATCGCTTTTTCTCCTGAAGTAGTTGAGAGGATTGAAGAGTATTTTGAATTAGCTGGAGTTGATACTGAAAAGCTCAAAGTGAATTTACTTGAGAGACAGAAAGTTAATATCTATTATTATGAACAACTTCTTAAAGATGAAAGTATAGCTAATTTTACAGAGTTTAAAGGCGATAAATCGTTTTTCTAAGAAAGGTATAGTTATGAAAGTGAGAATGAAAACAGATCATCATCATCCATTTTCTTCGGGAAAGTTTAATACAACAGCTATTAATGAGGTTCTCGGATTTGGGGACGTATTTGGATCGGATGATTTTTTTATACATGAGTTAGATGTATTTCTTGAATCTAAAAAGAAATGGGTAGATATGAGAGAAGCATTTAAGAATCACGATTTGATTACAGATAATTATAATACTTATTTCTTTGAACCTAAGAATGAAGAGGATAGAAAACGCGGATATACATTATTGTAATAAAGGAAAAATGTTATGAAAATTAATCGAAAAGAGTTAGTTAATGTATTAGAAAAAGTAGCTCCGGCTCTCGGATTTAATGTATTGGTTCCTGAGTTTCAGTATTTTCAGATTTTGGGGGATAAAATTCAAGCTTCTGATGGAGCTATGTTAATTGATGCTATTTTGCCTAAGGATACAGAATTGAATTGTGCTGTTCCAGGAGCTCCTTTTCTTCATCTGTTAAAAACTTTAAGTGATGAGGAAGTGGAATTGATTGATAAAGATAATACATTGAAGGTTAAAACAAATAGAGTTAAGGGTGTTTTTACAATATCGGGCGTTGCAAAGTTTAAGGATACCATAAATCTTCTTCAAAAAGGAATTATAGAAATAACAGGAGATTTGAATAATTTAATTAAAGGTTTTAGTTTTTGTAGATTTGCAGTTTCAAAAGATGAGACTTCCGGTCCTCTTTGTGGAGTAAGGATTTCAAAGAGTTCTATTTTTGGTACAGATAGATATCGAATAATAGAATGGATGTTGGCAGAGGATCTTCCAATTGAATGTTCTTTACCTCTTAAACTTATTGATGTTATAATTAAGTTTAGAAATCAGATTTCAAATATGTATTATTCAAAAAATGGAGAGTTTATTTTAATGTTAAAAGATGGTACATATATTAGTAGTGTTGTTTTAGTAGGTGAATATCCTGATTTGGGCCAGTATTTTCCTACTTCAGATCAATATAAGGAAGTTGAATTAACAGATAATTTAACAGATGTTCTTGAGAGGCATATAAGTTTTCTTAAGAATGTGAACGAGATAGAAAAAGAAATTACTATTAGGATTTGTAGGAATAAGTGTACTATTAGTTCTGTGGATAAGGAATTAGGTACGCTTAGTGAAGAAGTAGAAGTAACTTTTGAAGAGGAAGAAGGGATAGAATTTTGTGTTAATCCTATTTTCTTAAGAGATATTGTAAAAGAATGTTCTGGTTTTAAGTATTATTATGAAAATGGTTTAGTATTATTTGAAGCAGATAAATTAGAATATCTTGTTCAGGTCAGGAAATAATATGGGGCCCTATCGTCTAACGGTTAGGATAGCAGACCTTCAATCTGTCGATACAGGTTCGATTCCTGTTGGGGCTATTTAGGCTGAGTGGCGGAATTGGCAGACGCTGGGGACTTAAAATCCCCTGCCCGTTATGGGCGTGTGGGTTCGAATCCCACCTCGGCTATTCAATTAAGAATTAAGTAATATATTACTTGCAAAGGATATAAATTTATGAGTAAGCAAGGAGCTTTCTTTTTATCTAAGTATGAGATTTTTCAGCAGGAACATCCCGAGAAAGTTACTAGGAAGAAATCCTTGGGGAAGAGACAAGTTACTCCTAAGGTTTTTGATTGTAGTACTTGTGGATTAGATAAAAAATGTAGAAATTCTAATATTAAAAGATATGGAAAAGGTCAAAAGGATATACTTGTTGTTGGTACATATCCGGGACCTTCAGAAGATAAAATAGGAGTTCCTTTTGTAGGAGCAGATGGCGGTCTTCTTAAAAAAATGTTTAAGCTCATAGATATTGATCTTGATAAAGATTGTGTAAGAACAAATGCTCTTAGATGTTTTCCAGGAAAAGATAAAAGAGGAAGGACTAAGGAGCCCACTAAGAATCAAATTTTATGTTGTGCTCAGAATCTTCAAAGGGATATTGAGGAAGTGCAACCCAAATTGATTATATGTTTAGGAACTCTTGCTGTAAATTCTGTTTTGAAAACAGATAGTTCATTACAATTTCCTCTTGAAATGATGCATGGAAAAACTGTTCCTTATCATAAACATAATTGTTGGGTAGGTTGTGCATATCATCCGAACTTTTTTCTTTCGAGAAAGCATTCTGAGAGAGTTCCAGATGATGATATAATTCTTGCATATGATTTAGCAAAAATTATTGGGTATCTTAATAAGCCATTACCTCAGCCTCTAACTAAGGAAGGTAATGAATGTATTACTAATGCAGATGAAGCTGTAGACATATTAGAACGATTTTGTGAATCTAAAAAACCAATATCTTTTGATTATGAAACGAATAGACTTTCATCTTATTATAAGGATTCGGAAATTATATCTGTTTCTCTTACTGATGAAGTTGAATCTGCAATTTTTATTCCTTTAGGTTTTAAGGATAAAGATAAGTATATTTTTACTGAGGAAGAGCGTACAAGAATTATATTAGCAATGAGAGAATTTCTTCGAAGCGATGCTCCTAAATGTATTCAGAATTATAATATGGAGGAGTTATGGAGTAGGAATATTATAGGACAGTCGGTGAATAATTTTATCTGGGATACTATGATTTCTGCACATGTTATAAATTGTCATCCTAGATCAACAGGTTTAGGATTTCAAGCATTTGAAATGACCGGACATATTTATAAAGAAGATGTCGATGCAAAAAATATAGGGGGGGAAACTCTTGAGGATTTATGCAATTATAATAGTTGGGATTCTAGATATACTTTGATGTCTTATTATAAACAAAAATCTATATTGGATAATTCCGAGAAGAATTTGGCGGAGTTCAATGATTTTTTCACTAAATCGATTCCAATTCTTGCTAACTTTACGGATAGAGGGGTTAAGATAGATTCAGATTTATTGAATGAATTTGATACAAAATACTCAGCTATGTTGAAAGAGCAGAATGATATATTAAGTTCCAGCCTCGGAATTATTCGATACGAAAAAGAATCTGAACAGAAGTTTAATATTAATTCATCTTCTCAAATAGGGAAGATATTATATGATATTTATAAGGTAGAAAAATGGAAGATAACTTCTACAGGTAGAGGTTCTACGGATGCGGAAGCTTTACAGATTATATTAGAGAAAACTGAGAATTCTGAAGTTAAGAAATTTATTTCTATTATTTTTGAGCATAGAAAGATAATAAAGATAATAGAAAGAGCTATTGAATATCAACGTCTTATAGATCCAGAGGATTATGTACATCCTATTTTTAATTTGAATATTACTCGTACATATAGATCTTCTGCTGATGGTCCTAATATACAGAATGTTTTTGAGAGAGATGAAGAGCAGAGAAAGTTTAAGAGATGTATTATACCTACACCGGGTAATATTTGGATAATAGGAGATTTTAAGGGTCTTGAAGTATCTGTTATTGGTATGGTTTCAAAAGATCCCGAGCTTATTAGACAAATTATTGCAAAAGTGGATACGCATAAGAAATGGGCAGCTAAACTTTTTGAAAAGTCTGAGGATGAAATAACAAAACCCATACGTTATCGAGGAAAGAATGAATTTGTTTTTCCTAGTTTTTATGGAGCTGCGGAGGATTCTATTGCTAGATCATTTCCTGAAAAGTCTAAAGAACACATAATAGAGGTATGTCGAGAATTTTGGAAGGAATTTGAAGGAGTTAAGGAATGGCAGAATCGAACTATCGCTGATTATAAACAGAAAGGTTATGTAGAATTTGTAACAGGAGCAAGACGTCCCGGGCCGCTTAATATAAATAAACTTTATAATACCCCAATTCAAGGACCAGCATTTCACCTGAATTTAGATGCTTTAGGAAGAATAGATAAAGAAATGTTGCGCAGGGGAATGAAATCCAGGATAGTTACGGAGGTTCATGATAGTATTGATATTGATGCTGTTCCAGAAGAAGCTGAAGAAATTATTGCTCTTGCTGGAGGGATAATGACTTCAAAGAGATTTGAATGGCAAGGAGATGTTCCTTTATTTGTATCTTGGGAGATTGGAAGTAGTTGGTATGATATGGAAGAGTTATAGAAATGTTTGATTTTAATAAGAATATGAATAGTATTGTTCAAGGGGACAGTATAAATTTACTTCCTTTGATTCCTAATGAATCAGTGGATTTGATAGTAGTAGATCCTCCTTATGGTATAAATTATAAAGAGTGGGATAAGTTTGATAATTTTTTTAAATTTTGCAATTGTTGGATTAAAGAATGTTTTCGGATATTGAAACCGAAAGGTTCATTTTATTCATTTATGGGATGGTCAAATGTAGCTGAGTTTAAGTTGCTGTTAGATAAATATGGATTTATAAGAAATTGGATAGTATGGGAACGATCAAAAGGTAGAGGAAGTTTAACAAATTTTAAGTCTGTGAAAGAAGAACTTTTATATTATTCAAAATCTAAAGATGATTTTGTATTTAATGAACAGAAGATGTTGAAGAAACATGTTGTTCCGTATGTGAAAGATGGAAAACCCCGTGGATGGTATACAGATGAATATGGGGTTAGATGTCGTTGGACTGGGATAGGCAATGTTTGGCACTATATTGTTCCATTTTTTAAGATGAAAGAATGGATAGGACATCCTGCTCAAAAACCGGAAATGATGATGGAAAGGATTCTTCTTTCATCTAGTAATGAGAAGGATATTATTTTAGATCCTTTTAGTGGTTCGGGTACAGTAGCTGTCGTATGTCAAAAATTAGGTAGAAGATTTTTAGGTATTGAAAAAGATGAAACTTATTTTAAGCAATCTGTTGAACGATTAAATAAAGCAATTAAGGATAGTAATAGCAAAATTTTCTAATAAAAGATTTAAAAACCCAGTATAATTATAGTGTTGAAGGTAAAAATATTCAAAGGAGTTAAGAAGTTATGTCATTATATCAATGCGTTCGACCTATAAAATTTGATGAAGTAGTAGGAAATTCTACCATTGTGGGGGCTCTTGTAAAATTACTTAAGCAATCTGCTGAGAAACAGTCTCATACTATTATGCTTACTGGACCTTCTGGATGTGGAAAAACTACTATTGCTCGGATATTAGCGAAAGGATTTGGTTCTGGTGATACAGGTATAATTGAATTGAATGCTGCTAATACAAGAGGTATTGATACTATTCGAGAAGTTACGAATAACGCTCATTTATATGGTATAGGTAGTTTATCTAAGACATATATATTTGATGAAAGTCATGAATTAACTAAGCCTGCTCAGGAAGCTCTTTTAAAAATTATTGAGGATAATCCTCCTCATTGTTATTTTATTTTATGTACAACGGAACCCCAGAATCTTCTTAAGACAGTACGTAATAGATGTTCAATATATGAAGTAAATACATTGAGTTCTGCTGAGATAATTGAATTACTTACTCGAGTTGTAAAGAAATTGGATTTAACTATTGATAATCAAATACTTGAAGGTATTTCATATATATGTGAAGGTTGTCCTAGAACTGCATTGGTTCAGTTAGAGCAGGTTATTGATGTAAAAGATGTAGATGAAGCACTTGAGTTATTAGTTAAGGGTACAGAACGGGATGCAAACATAATTGATTTATGTAAGTTGTTAATGATGGCTCCAGAAATTCGACAGAAGAAGTGGAAAAAGATTATTACAACATATTCATTGGTTGATGAAGATGGTGAAAAGGCTCGAAGATCTATTTTAACATTTTTGTTTAATCGATTGAAGAAAGCTGATAATATTGAAGAGGCAAAAGATATAACGAGATTATTAAGTATTTTTTCAACATCAGTTTATTATGGAGGCAAGGCGGCGTTAGGTACTTTAGTTGCTAAAGCTTGTTTTTAAGAAATATTATTATTGTTAAAGGAAATTGAAATGAATGAATCAAGAAAGAAAGCTATTGAGAATGATGTAGCAAATTCGGGGAGTCGAGGAGGTTTATTTGATTATGTAGATACAGTGAAGTTAGAAAGATTAGGTTTGGAAGTGTACAAACCTTCTCGCGGGGATAATTTTATTCGAATTGTTGCTCCACATGAGACCGGATTTTTTAGGGAAAAGGTTTGGATACATTCTAACATTGGAGTAAATAATCGGGTTTTTCTTTGTTTGAAGAAAACTTTTGATGAGCCTTGTCCTATTTGTGAGTATAGTGAAGTGCTTAAAGAAAAGGGTCCGGAAGTTTCTGAAGTAGCTGCAACATTATATGCTAGTAGAAGGTATCTTCTTTTTGTATACGACGTGACATCTCCGGAATCCGAGGAAAAAGGTCTTCGATGGTTTGATTGTCCGCCTTCTCTTTTTGAGGATATTGTTAAATTATCTAAAGACAAGCGAAGCGGTGAAGTTATTGATGTAAGTGATCCTGTAGATGGTAGGGATATTGAATTTGAGCAGAATAAAGTAAAGGGCAGGATTCGTTATGAGGGGGTTAAGTTAGTAATTAATGATCCTCTTCCTAAAGAATGGCTTGAAGGTATTCCTGATTATGCTGATGTTCTTTTGAAACCCGATTATCAAAAAGTTCTTACCGAGCTTTCGGGTGATAATGTTGATCATACTTCTGAATCTGAGGAAACAACAAAGACAGAAGAGAAAATAGAAGAGAAAATAGAAGAGAAAGAAGTAGTGGATGAAAAAGAGGAATCAACTTCAAGGAGAAGTCGAAGAACTCGTGGTAGTAAAACTAAGGAAGAAGATACCTCTAAGGTTGAAGCAAGTGTTAAAGAACGAATAGATAATCTTAGAAGAAAAGTTCAGGGAGAAGATAATGATAAGTAAACAAAGTCGAGATATTCTTAATGAACTTAAAGGTAAACTTCCTATAGATCAATATAATCTTGAGGTGGAATGTCGGAATCAACCCGCTCTTCTTGAAGAAGTGGGGGAGTTAGCTGCTGAAGTCAAGCGAGATTCTAGAGTAGCGAAGGACCATTTAGATTATGTTAAAGCAGATTTATCGGCGAAGATTAGATCGGCTCCTGCAAAGTATGCTCTTACTAAAGTTACAGCTGATATTTTGAATTCTACTATTATTCTTCAACCTGAATATCGAGAAGCTACTCAAAGTATGATAGATGCGATGGAGTATGCTGATGTATTTTCTACTTTTTTAGTAGCTGTGGAACAACGTAAATCTTTAGTTAGAGATATGGTTTCATTATATCTTCATCAGTATTATTCTTCTCAGAATTTATCTAAGGAAGAAAATAGTTTAGGTCAAGCTACTGAGGAAGAAATACTTAAGAAACGTGAAACCAATAATAAAGAAGATCAACAAGAGGAAGGTGAAGTTTAATGAGTGCTAAAGATATAGATGAAATTGAAGAAGCTTCTAAAATTAGTCGGACAAAGAAAAATCTTCCTGCAATTGATGAATGGTGTTCTACTGGATGTTCCATTTTAGATTTTGCTATTGCTAATCAATTTCCAGGTGGGATACCTGTAGGAAGAATTGTTCAAACTTATGGTGGTACCAGTACTTGTAAGACGGTATTAGCAGTTACTGTAAGCGGATACGCTCAAAGATCAAACAAGCGTGTATATTATGCAGATGTTGAGCATACACTTGATCCAACTTTTTCAGAGATCTATGGATTGGATTGTTATGATAGTAAAACATTTGAATCCGGTTTTCCTACAACTTTAGAAGAATTATTTGATGAATATATTTCTGGTATTATTATCAAGAAGAAAGCTACAAGAAAGAATACCCCAGATGAATTGAATATAAAACCTAAGTTGGTTATAGTAGATAGTATTACAGCTCTTCCTGCTGAGGTTGAAACAAAGGATGATATGAAAGATGGAACTTTTGGAACAATGCGAGCAAAGCAGATGTCTAAAGGTTTTAGAAAATATTGTTCTGCTCTTGCTGAAAGTAAAACTACATTGTTTTGTGTAGATCAAACAAGAGATAATATTGGGTCGGCTTGGGGAGGAGAAGTTACTTCAGGTGGTAGAGCTTTAGAGTTTTATTCAAGTGTTAGAATTTATTTGAAGATGGATTCTAAGATAGTTAATTCTTTAGATAAGGTTGTAGGGAATTGGATTAAATTTAGAATTGATAAGAATAAAGTTGGTCCTCCTTTGAGGGAGGGAAGATTTAGAATTCTTTATGATTATGGGTTAGATGATATTTCTACAAATCTTTACTTCTTAAGTGAATATCAGAATGGTCCCCAAGCTGCTAAGAATAAAACAACAAAGATTAAATATTTGGATCAAGAATCAAAGATGTCTACTGCGGTTAAGTATATTGAAGAGCATAATAAAGAAGAGGAACTTCGAAAAGAGGTTTGGGAAGTTTGGCAAGCGACTTATAAAGGGACAGAAAGAAAAGTTAGAAAATGGTAAAATAAATTTTATTTTTAATTAGGATATCTTCAAAAATAGCTTATACTTTATATATAGAGACAAAATATAGTTATTTAGAAAGGAACAAAATGAGAAAAGGAAAGGTACATCAAATTTATAGTTCGAGAGCTCTTACAACGGCTTGTGGAATAGATACTTTTCTCCATCGAGTTAAAACTGCAAAATCCGGTAAACATGTTACTTGTAAAACATGTATTAAAATTGAAGCTGCTAGGATTCGCGATCGTGAAGAACGTATACAATATTTGTATCACCATTAACAAGTGTAACTTCTGCGAGAACTAATTTTCCTCCGTAATCAGGAACAGAAGGACTGGGGGCTACCGTTCCTTGTAAAATAGATATCGTTCCAGTAACTTTTAGGTCAATTTAACAAATCATTCAGAAAATTATGTGGTCTTTCTTCGAGGTAACCTATATGATTGAAATATCAATTGAAACTTATTATCAACAATACCATGTAGACTGTATAGCATCCGGTCAAGAGGTGCTTTCTTATAATGAATGGTTTAAGATGTGGTTAGAAGGTAAACAAAATAATTGTCATATTATTTGGGGTGAGTGAAAGATGAAGATTTTAAAGTCATCACTTTTGATTTTAAGTATATTGTTAAGTATAGGTTTAGGAACCGCTCAAGCAACTGTTGTGCCATGGAAAGCTAATTTTAATAATGTTAAGATATATGGTAATCATATTCAGATATATGTTGAATCTCCGGGGAGTTGGAGTAATCCAAGTATTGATTCATTCAGCGATGTAAGTTGGAAAGGTTCAGCTACCTATGGAGCATATTCAATAGCAGATGGAAGTAATGTGGATAGGATGAATTTATCTTTACATTTTAATTCCTATCCATGTGATTCATTTAATTTTCATTTTCAATCTTGGTATAATCAAGTGATAAAAACGAATGTTGATTATTTATATAATGGAGCAGGTAGGTTTATATTTTCTCCAGGAACATGGAATTCCTCATACATTCCTGAACCTGCGACAGTTTTTATTCTAGGTGTTGGAGGTATTATATTTATTCAGTGGAGGCCCCGAAAATGATTTTAGGAATTGATCCTGGTCTTCAAGGAGCAGTTGTTTGTATAGACAAAGATGGTAAGGTTGAATATACTTATGATATGCCTACTGTATATATTCAAATTGGAAGTAAAACAAAGTCGATTTATGATATAAGTGGTCTTCGTAATATTCTTTCAAAGCTTAATTCAGAAGAAAAGCATGATGTAGTTTATGTGGAAAAGACTCAAGCTCTTCCTCCGGGAATTAGAGTTCAGGCATCTTGGGGACTTGGAAAGTGTGAAGGATTGTTAGAAGGCATGCTCGCAATGAATTATATCTCTTATGAGTTTGTAAAGCCTAAGAAGTGGCAAGCTCATTTTGGAATTACTAAAGCAAAGGGTGATAAGAAAGTACAGTCGTATATGATTGCTTCTCAGTTATTTCCGGAAGCAGTTCTTACTACACCTCGAGGAAGAAAACTTGATGGAAGATCTGATGCTTTACTTATTGCAGAATTCGGACGAAGACATTTACAAGGAGTTTTATAATGAAGATGATAAAG
>Ga0307928_10002166_pt1 | contig 15060 bp, 21 predicted proteins | sample AceLakmetagen232_FD_201815 | JGI IMG/M metagenome (GOLD analysis project Ga0307928, IMG submission 201815) | Saline water microbial communities from Ace Lake, Antarctica - #232 | ecosystem: Environmental > Aquatic > Non-marine Saline and Alkaline > Saline | place: Antarctica: Ace Lake... | reverse complement strand
TTACGAGTATTTAGTCTATCGCTGTTTGTAATACACCCTGTGGATATCTCGGTTCACTTAATACTGCTGTAATACCATATGTATGTGTTGCACCTAAAGCTCCCGTAGACATGATTAAAGCCACATGGTCATAATCAGTCCCGGCAGCAGCTACTGTTGAGGCATCTGCTTCGATAATATATGCTGCACCCGTTGTAGTTGTAGTAATTGCAAATCCTGTAGCAGTTGCATCAGTTAAGGCACTTGGGGTATCAGAACCAAGCAGATTTGTCTGTGTTCTATATTTAAATACAATAGCAGTCGCAGCACCCGCATTACTATTTCCCGCACCTACTGTAATAACAGGAGTATTTGCTACCCCTGCACCAGTAGCAACAATAAATGTACATTTCTTATAATTCTCCAAATTTACAATATCAGATGTAAAACTTGTAGTAGCAACATGTGCAAATGGTACTGATACGTTAACCATTTTATGCGTTTCACTCCATGTTTGAGACATACTATTCACTTCCTTTCGATTTATTAATCATTATATTTAAGCTCTTTCTGCCAATGAGATAAATGGACTTCTGGTTACACTACCCTTATAAGAGGTAATTCCAGCATTCCACATAGGTTGACCATCAATACGGTAAGTAAATCTGAAGCACTGTTGATCGGTTAAAAATGCTACGTGCATAGAAGCTGCAGAATTAACTCCACCGGCTTTTTCAATGATTAAGTATTGGCTCATGTCGAGGAATAATATATCACCTACATCACCTAATGCCTGGCATTGTTCGATAGTCTGGATTGGTCTATTAAATAAAGTCCCGTTGGGGCTTCCAACCATTCCGCCAGTTCCCTGTCCAACAGGAGGCATAAATACCGATATTGCGGCAGTACCTAATTTGTAGCCCATCTTGAATAATTGAGGTTCTACATCTTGAATAATATACCATTTTGCTTTTAGTCTATTCTTTGCGGGCATCAAATTCCACATACCAGCTATATTTTCTGCTACAACGGTATCGGCATCCTGTGAAGATTCTTTAGCCTTGCTCTGTATAGCATTGCAATTCATTACTCCTAAAGGCTGACCCGCACCAGTTCCATTAATTATTGCATCATCAATCATGAAGGCAAATTCTTCTCCAAATCCCTGAGTAGTAATATTCTGTAATGCACTTTGGTCGGCAAGTACTTCTTCTGTTGCATAATTAACACCCATTAATTTATTGAGCTTTAAGTCGACTTGTCTGAAGTCTGGTTTCTTTGCAGTTACACTTCCACCTTCAGCTACCCAGTATGCTTGTATTCCGCCCCATCTTGAACCGGTAGCTCTTGATGTTTCGTTTACTGCATTAATTATAATTCTGTTGCCGTTAATGCTTAAATGTCTGCAATCTTTTGCTACTATTCCAGTATCATGAGTTACTTTTAAGATTTCGTTGGAATATTCCGGATTAACTAAAAATCCAGCTTCAGCACCTACTAACTCATTGGAACCTAAAATAGATTTAGACCTGACTAATCTTTTATCTACGTTACCATTAGGCTGGTAAGCTTGGAAAACCGACTGCATTTGTTCACCAAAACTTTTCCATTTTGGCTCTTCGTCTTTAACTTCTGGCTCTATTTTCTTCATCTTGTTATCTTCTTTTTTAGTTAACTCTTCCAGTTTTTCGTTAAATTCATCCATCATAGAACCTTTTATTTTATCTGCAAGTTCTGCAAGCTTCTCATCACTAAGCTGTGAGTTAGCTTTTATGGTAGTTACTAATTCTTCTTTTGTCATTGCTGCCATGTTTAACACTTCCTTTCTTTTTGTTTTTTGCGATTACTTGCTATCTCCGGTGTAATATGTTTCTCCCCCTGATATTTCTAAGATATCTCTGGCTGAAACCCCATTCACCTAATAGCAAATAACACTTTTATTTAGTTACATAACCTTTCCGGTTATTCTTTTAAAATTATCATCAATTTCTTGTTTTACATTATTGGTTATTTTATCAACCTGTTCATTTAATGCACCGTTTACTATTTCTTTTATTTCCTCGGCACTTATATCAACTGTTTCCTCTATTACTTCTGCCGGCTCGGTTGGCTTTTCATTATCTTTAACATCTATATCTAACGTTTGCTCTTCTATTTCCAAACCGTCAATTTCTTTACCTGGTCCAGGTCTTTCTGCCCTTCTCATTTCTCCACCACATTCAGGACACTTTAAGGTATTACAATGCTCATCACTTTGCATTTTATATCCACATTCTAAACACTCACAATTAAAGGCTGCCTTATCTTCTTCTGTCGGTTCAGCAGTTCCAGCAGAATCTAAAACATTCTGAATCAGCTTTTGAGCATTACCTAAATCAGACTTATTCTTTTTGTTCAAGACTGCACCGGCTTTTAATTCTACTGTTACATTTTCTAATTTTTCTATTAGTTCTTTATTTTCCTTAACAATTTCATATATCTCATCAAGACTAAAGCCCTTATTCTGTTCTTCTTTCTGCTTCTCTTTTTCTTCTGGTTCTGGTTCTGGCTTGTGTGTTTCGGGATCTTCATCATCTAATTCTTTATCTAATTTATCTACATCAACTTCTTTACCCTCTTTTGTTTTAGGTGTCCAACGTGAAGCAATGCCCTCATTCTTTACTTCTTCTTTTTCTTCATCTATAATTTCAAGTTCTAAATCTTTTCTAAGTTCTTTTGATTCAATCTTCAACCCTTTACCTACTGCAATATTCAAAGCATTAATATTTGATGGTATTGGTACATCGCTATGCTCTAAAAGTATCGACTTTGTATAAACTGTTTTAGTATTATCAACCATCTTTTCATCTAAACCATATTCATCCATCAATTTTGTTTTAAGTTTATCCCACCCTTTATTTTCAGGGTTTACTGATTCCAATGGTATGAAACCGATTGAAGAAGTATTAAGGAATTTCTCTTTGACTAAATTATATACATCTTCTGCCAGTTGATGTTTAGCATATACAGTCTTGGCTAATATACCTTTACCTGGAACGTTTTTAATCCAAATATCCTTGCCAATCGGTAAACCTTGATAATTATGACCATATAAAACGGTTGGACTTTTCTTAAAATCGTTAAGCTGTATACCGCTTGGTAAAACAATTTCATTATCCCTATCTATATCTGCTGTGTTGACAAACCTTATTGCTGCTCTTTCGCCATCTTCGATTGTGAGGTCTTCCGCTTTTAAGGGTATATTTTTTCTTACAAATTGTATTTCATCTTCTTTTAGTTTATATTTCTTGGCAATATCTTTTGCCTTATCCGGTAATATATCTTTTAAAAAACTCCGTTCTGTAAATAGTTCCATAAATTATCACCTCACTTTCTTTATTATTTTTTACAATAAAAAAGCCACAGCAAGACTATTAATCTTTACTGTGGCTATCAAGTAGCTCGCTTCCCTTAATATTTAATATCCAATGTTGACTTTATAGGGAATATATATTTAGTTTTTAATGACTTTACGCCGAATATAAATCGTCCTTTTTAATTACATAAGCACTCACGGTAACCCTATTATTACCTTCTTCTACAATCCTGACCCTTGCACGCACACCCATTTCAATTATTACTTCATTCAGCTTACCGCATTTAGAACATTTGATTACTTCCCGATACAACCTTAATGGCTTTGACGGTGTTATATAGTACATGCCCGCACCGACTTCTATATCCTTCGATAGGCAGTGATTGCAGTTTGGGTTTTGGCAACGAATTTCTTTCATATTACTCCTGTTACTTGTTTTAATTTAAGTAGGTCAATTATTTCATCAAATTTGCTATTTTTATGTTTTAAATAATCACAAGCTGGTTCTTCTCCTTCTGGAAAATCATTTGCGTGTTGATATTTAGAACTCTTTATAAACTCAATTGCTTCTGTCGTATTCATTTCTTTTCCTCATATATATAATCGCCTATTTGACCCGTTAATTTGTGGTCATGTTTTATTTCATTTTCAAACACTTTTTTAGGCATTCCTTCGGGAAAAGCTTTACAGCTATGTTTATCATTATCAAATCTATTATAATATTTACATTTAAAACATTGGGATAAAATTACTGTCATCTATTTTTCATAGCCTCCAATATTATATCATAAGCTTGTTTGGCATACATTGATGGTTTTTTGCTAAATCGGTAATCATTAAAAGCTTCTGCGGCAAATTCGTTTACATTTGTTTTTGCATAATCCGATATATGTATTTCATTATATAATTTCATATTATTTAATTTTTTCGCCTTTTTAAGTGCTGCTATATAGGTTTTTTTCGTATCTGCCATTTTAAACACTAATTTCTGGTCAGACATTATTTTATTAAATTGTATGTGCGTCATTTCATGATTAACTAAACGCTGGAATATTTCATCTATATTATTTAATTTTCCACCCGAAAGAAAGCCTTTATCGTAATATTTTGACAAACCTTCTTGGTAATATTTACCGTTTAGATTAGTCGAAAAAGCTATTCTCTCTACTCTGAATTCTGCATATCCACTTGCATATCCCATTTTTTTAGCTTGTATTATCTTTATTGGCTTAAATTTATATTCATTAAACATTTCATCAAAATATTTATTAATTGAATTTGCACTATTTATGTCTAACCCTTTATAACTTACTATGTCTGCAAATCGTGTTGCATAATCTTCTGCTTCCTTTATCGACTTTGCAGGCTTAAATCTTTCAACCGTTTCTATTATTGGAATTATCGTACAACGACATCGTGGATGAAGTGGCGGGTGTGGCATTTCCCCTTTTGAATAATCAAAATTAAGTTCAATATCTTTAATGTCAAACGTATCTCCTAACGGAGCTGTTCTGCCATCCATTGGTCTGCAATAATCACAAAGTCTTTCATCATCGGCAACAAGCCACTTTTTTCCTTCACATACCCCTGACTGCATATAACCTAATTCTGCCCCTGCATTGCTTGCATAAATTGTTTCTGATCTCGATATATTTTCTGCCCTATTTTTTATAAAGGATTCGCCAAGCCTTGCCTCAACCCTTTTCCTTAACTTATCAATACTTTCACCAAGCTCTAAACCGTTTGCTATTTCCCTTCTGATTATTTCTTCAGTCGTATTAACTAACCCTGCTGGGAATCGTGCAGTCTGGTCTAATAACCTTTCGGTAACTTCAGGATTGTAAACATCAAAGGCAATACTAACCGGCATATCATTTGCCTTGTGATATGATTTTCTTCTTGCCAGCTTTAATGCCAGGTCAATCGCTTTCTGCCCTTCCTGCTTTATTAGCTTAACAATAAATTTTGCTTCTGCATCAGCAAACAAGCCCAGCCATTTCTTTTTATTGAATGTCCACTTTTTAGGTCTATTAGGATACTTTATTATATTGCCAAAGACCTCGTTAGCCTGTTTAGTTAACAGGTTTTTCATTATTATTATATACTTCTTTTCATGTGGGTCAACTCTTTTAATATAATTATACCACACATTTGCCATTACTTCATTTTTATTACTCCCCCCGCCCGCCTTGGGAGTTTTTGGTAATAATTTCCCCTGACTTTTGATGTAGTCCACTAATCTATCAGATATATTTTCTATTGTAGCCTCTGTTAATTTAAGCATTAAGTTTAGCCTTTACTTTTTCTGCAATTATTTTGCTCGCTTCCTCTAATTCCTTCTCATCTGGCTGTGTACCAATTGGCACTAAATTGCTATTAATATATAAATCGTCTGCCCCTTCTATATCTTCTAACCCATCTTCTTTCCTTGCTTCATTTCTTGAAATAATTCCTGCATTGACATTTTCAACCCTTGTCTTCTGTTTAAATTCCTTATCTTCTGGAATGCAGTTTTCATAAGCACAAAAAATATTCTGGTCATAACGGGGTAATAACTGTTCGTTGATCTTCTGCTCTTGCCGTCTATGTCTTGGACTTATTGTATCCCGCATATATGTATAGCTTGCCATCTCTGAATTTGCTCGATTACTTTCCTTGTCAAATAACCCTAATGGAAGTCCAAAGGCATTAAATATTTCTTCTTTAGTCAACTTACGCCCTGCAAGGAAGGCAAGTTCTCGTGGTGTAAATGTTATCGGCTTGTATTGTAAACCCTTTTCTAATATCGCAGTCTTACCGGATTTACCTACCCCGCCATATTTCTGATTCCAGTCTTTTTTTATTCTTTCAAATTCTGCATCATTTAATCCCTGTTCAGTCTGTAATACTCCATCAGGTCTTGCCATATTTTCAAATAAGGAACTTTCATATCGGTTCATATTTTCGTTGATATTATAAGCATGGATAATAGCACTGAATGGACCACAACCATAATAAGCTGATGTTGGTGAAGGAAATTTGAAATGAATAATCTCGTCACGCTCAAAAATTACTTCCTGTGAGCCGACCTTATAGAGGTATCCTTTGATGAAATCTTCTTTTGAGGGTATTATGGTTATCTTATCAGGTGGTACTATCCAAACTTCGGTAGGTATACCAGCCCCGTTAGATACAATATACCAAAAGTTGTTACCGGTTAATTCTTCATGTAGGTCTGTCATTTCTTTTAACTCGAATTCATTCATGAAAGGATTGACGTTTTTCATTAGCTCTAAAAATGGATGCTCCAGGACTTCTTCAATTTCTACGGATTTACGAAGGTAGCTGTCGAGGTGGCTCATCTTTTTAGAGTATAAGAAGTTTTTTGTTTCAGGTGTGATTTTTCTGGTCTTGACTAATAATTTAGAGGTTTTAGAAGTTTTTGCAACGTAAAGACGAAGGGCAAATGATGCTGTCGTTGCTGCATTTTTTGAACTGCAAATATATATCCAGCTTTTGTATGCATTCAGTAATTCTTTATAAGTGTAGTCTTTCGGGTCAATTAATTCTCTGTTATAACTCCAGTCAGGTAGGTATTGTAATGTTTTCTGGGTTAGATTACCGCTTACCATTGCTTTAACGCCATTGATTATATTGGTTATTATATTGCTAATAATGACCACCACCTTAAAGAAATTTTTTTACATTTTAACTCCTTTTTAACACACATCTTTATAATATATTATAATTACATGGCTGTCAAGAGTTATTTTTGATTATTTATTATTGACCTGCTTAAAACTAATACTATCGACTTTCCCGATTAAAATATTAACCTTGCTAATAAATTCTTTTATATTCATTTCGTTTATTTCTGCTCTTAAATATCCATGCCCTTCTAAAATCTCAATAGCTCTTTCGATACTTATTTTACGCATTATTTACCCCCTGCTAATAATAATTGCCACGATTGCTAATATCATTGATAAAATAGCTAATCCTATAGATATCATGCTCAACAGTTTTATTAATTCCATTTTTCCAATCCTCCTTTTATCTACCTATATTTTACCCCAATCGCCTCAGTTAGTCAATTAATGCTCTTGTTTATTAAATTGTTAATGAAAGATATAAAATCCACATAATCATTAAAACACTCGCAAGTATTACATTATACAATTCTGTTTTCTTATGTAGATAATCACCAAGTGTCCAACCTGCGTTCCATCCTATTATACAAGTTAAAACAATCCTTAATATTATAATGATATTCATTATTTCCCTCCTCCCCTCTCCATTCTTTCCTTCAATATACATTCAGCCACCGCAAATTCAAGTGGAGTGTTCACATCGATATAAGGAACTTTCTTGTCAATAATATATAAAGTAGAATCGGCATAGTTAATATCACCATGCAATCCAATATCCCTATATCGCATAATAACAGTATGGCCAGTCTCTTCATATCTTGGTTCTTGAAAATCTATTCCCAAAGACCGCAAGTATAATTGTTTTTTGGTGTAATCGAAATCCCTTACTGCTTTATCATTTTTATCAAGGGAAAAATATTCGTATGCTTCACCACCCATTTTGTGGGCTGTCATGACTCTTGTACACCTTCTTTCTATCATCAATTCAAATGCTTCATCTATTTGCTTGCTTGTTCTCGTTGGGAAACAACAGTATAACCAGCAAAAATAATCCGGCTTATATTTCATTTTCCATAATACTTCTTTAAAACTGCTGATTATACCATCATGCTCATAACTATTTCCGTCTATTGTATCACTTGCATATTGAACGGGTCTGTCAATTACTTCTGCACCATATTTTAAGGCTACCTCTTTTATCACGGGATCTTCCGTTGATACAAATGTTCTATCAATATACTTCGATTTTAAACTTGCCTCAATAGTCCATGCCAGCATCGGTTTACCTGCCATCATCTTTATATTCTTGTGAGGTACTCGTTTACTGCCACCCCTTGCCGGTATAAGGCTAACCATTTTATATTTTTCCATATTTTATTTCTCCTTTTGTGTTTTGGTTATCTTCTTTTGTTCCAGTCAACCATACTGACTGTTTATCTAAATTGATACGATATTTATAATCTTTGTTATCATGGGTAATAGTAAGATGTATACCTTTAATCATTCTTGGCTTTTTCCCTTTATTTAAAAAATATTCCATATCGTAAACTGTATCTGGGTTAGTAGTATCGTCTATCCGTATGTAAACATTTAATTTAGACTTTGTTAAGACAATTCGTTTATCCATCTTATTTTCCTCCTTTTCTCTTATTAGGTTTTATAAAAATCTTTAACCATATCAACTATATCTTGAGCTAAAATAATTATTGTTTTGCCTTGTGGAGTTTTGATACTAGTCATTTTCTCAACATCATGTAAATCTTCAAGGTTCGTAGCGTCAATTATAAAAGGGTTACTATCTGCAATATTTTCAATTGTATGGACAATTTCTTTTATAGCACCTTTTAATTCCATACTCCTAAGATAATCTTTCATTTTTCACCTCCTTTCGTGTTTATTGCTATATTTATTATCAACTAACCACTTCTTTATGCAATTTCTTGAGCTGTGATTGTATGCCATTATTTTTACAACGTAAATCATTTATGCGTAGAAGCACTTTATCAAACCAACCTGTACCTGCCGATTCTGCTTCTGATAATATTCCTTCTTTAGCTTCTGGATGCGGATTACCAAATAAATAATCATTTATCTCTTTTATAATGCAATAATTTTCTTCTGCTGTCTTATTACAAATGGTTAATGCTGCATCAATTTCACATACTTTTTTAGCATCAATATCTTCTTTTTGAGCTACATTATTATATACGTTATTATATGTACTCATATTTTCTTTCACCTCCTTTTTACTTATTTTTTTTAGATTTTGTTTCGTTACTCTTTTTCAATTCTTCCCTAAACACAGTGCTTGGGATAAATCTTATTCTGTTCTCAATAATTATATCATCAGGATAATATTGTTTATTTAAGTCATAATTATCATCAATAAAATGTTTTAATTCTTCGTACATGCCCCCAATTAATAATTTTACTATTTCATTATTAGGAGCCCAATGCTCATTTAATTCTGTCATTGACATCATTTTTTTACTATAAAAGACTTGATTCTTTATATCCGTTTTTTTTTCTTTCATTTCTTTCACCTCCTCCCATTATCCTTTAACACTCCCAATCCTTATCCCCTTCAGAAAATATTTATGCAATGTAAAAAACAATATCAGCAATGGCCAGCTTGCAATACAGGCGGCTGCCATCTTTAGCTGTATTATAGGTGCTCCATCAGGTTCAAGACTATTCACAAGACTTGCCACCGCTAAAGGCAAAGTTCTCATGAGGGAATCCCGTATCATCAATATCTGCCAGTAATAGTTATTGTAAGTTCCTATAAAAGTAAATATTCCCAACACGATAAGCCCTGGTTTAATAATCGGTACAATAACCTGCCAGTATATCTGCCATTCGTTAGCGCCATCTATTTTAGCAGCTTCTATTAGTTCTGTCGGGATTGTCGATATAAACTGCTTCATCAGAAACATACCTCCCGCTCCAATAATTGCCACGATATACATTGAGGCATATGTATCCATCAACCCTAAATCTTTCATCAATATAAACTGTGGCAGTAAAATCGAATTACCAGGTATGGCCATTGTAGCCAGCATGAAATAAAATAATATCTTGCTTCCCGGGAATACCTTTTTTGCAAAGACATATCCGGCAAGTGAAGCTACTAAACAATTTAATATTACGGCAATGACTGATATGAACAAACTGTTGAATACCCACCTGTAAAAGTCCTTCACCTCAAAGAGCAGAAATTTGTAATTTTCAAAGGTCGTATTATGTGGTGTAAAGTGTGGCTTTGGGTCAGTTACAGGCGCTAAAGGTTCAAGACTGATTACAACCATCCAAAAATATGGGAAAATAAATATTAAAATTATTATGGCTACGATTATTATTTTGAGCAATTTTTACTCCTTATATTCTTGTATTTCTATAATCTCCAAACCCCGACCATCATTCTTTATTTTATCTTCTATTTCTTTAATGCTGTTTGCTTTCATTTTATAGATTGGGGTATCCCACCATTCGGGATGTTCTTTTGCTCTTGTTGAAACTAAATATGTTTTCATCTTTTCTTTGATTAAATGTGTTTGCTCAACTTTGTCCATGAAATCCTCAATTCTCACATTTCCATCACTATCTAATAATCTTCCTACTAAATAAAATCCATATCTTCTCCTAAAATCCTCCCACATCTGCAACCGTTTAATGACCTCATTTATTCTTTTATTATATTCATCATAACCACCATTTTTTACTTCCATGTTTCGTCCTTCTAAAAACTCAATACATTCCTTTGTATTCATTTTCTTCACCTCCTTCCCCTAATATTCTACATCTTTACTAAAAAACTTAAACTGCATTATTGTCAGGCTTGATATTACTATCATTAATATTATTCCCATTGAACTTGCCACTCCATAATGACCATATCCAAACGCCTCATCTATTAGCAAATAAGACAGGGTAGTCGTCCTATAATAGGGTCCGCCACCTGTCATAAGATACACTATTATAAAAGTCTGAAATGTTCCAATAGTCTCAATTATCAGCAAATACAGGGTAGTCGGTCTAATCAAAGGAATGGTTATATTCCACAATAATTGCCATTCATTAGCTCCATCAATCTTGGCGGCATCATATAATGATTTCGGTATATTTGTCATTGCTGATATATATAATATAACTGGTACACCCAGCGAAATATAAATCAATATCAATATTAAAGAAGGTAATGCCGTATGTTTATTAGAGAGCCAGTTAATATTAGAATAACCTAATAAACCCATAATATAATTGAATATTCCATTTCGGTAATTATAAAGCCACTTCCAGGTTAAGGCAATAGTGATAATTGATGTTACTGCAGGTAGATATATTATGCCCATTGCTAATGTTCTTAACTTTGAATTCACTTTTATAAGCAGGGCAGATATTAAGATGGCAATAAATATAATAAATGGCACTGAACCTATTACAAACCAGCAGGTCGTTACAATTGCCTTGCGAAATATCGGGTCACTGAATATGTCTATAAAGTTTTTAAAGCCTATAAACCTAAATGACTTTATTGTAAAGCGATAAAAGCTATACCTGACTGCCTGGAATATTGGATAGCATAAGAATATGGTAAATGGTATCGTATACGGTGCAAGAAAAAGGTAACATACTTTATTCTTTTTGATTTGGGTTATGAGATTATTTTTTTTCATTTATCCTCTTCTAATTTTTGATGCCAGCCCAGTCCTCACCAAGCTGGCATCCCCCCTTTATATTTTATTACTTTGTTTTACTCGCTCTATTCCTCATAATACTCATCAAGTAATTTGTTAACCTTGCGTGCCATTTCATCAAGTGCTTCTTTGGCAGTCAATTCTCCTGTAACAGCCCCCTGCATAACTACTCTAAATGCCTCTTTATATTGCTGATAAACAGGGCACATCGTTCCATAATCCTTTCCAAACTTCGGAAGTACATTCAGGTAATACTGAACTTCTGGATTATCTTTATATTTTTGATATACTTCCGGTATCTCTGACGATTTCATTACCGGAGAAGAATCAGCTTGAGAGTGTAGAAAGTCTTTCGCATTCTTTACAAAATACCTTACAAACATCTGGGCATATTTAACCTTCTCTTGATCGTCATTATCAAATACCCCGAATGCAGTCATTGAAAGTAGTGCACCATTTGACACACCTTTTTTAGATGGGAATGGGAATAGTGCCAAATCATAGTCTGCTGATATTTGGTCTGTACCTTCTAATCCTTTTAATATGCCAGGTATACTGGCTCCTGAAGTTGCTATTGTGCCGAGATTGAAGTAATTTGAATTATCGAAACAACTTAAATTTTCTGCACCTTCCATGAAGCAACCGGGAGTATTATAGAGTTCTAAAAAGTATTCAAGCCCTTCAATGGCTTCCGGTGAATTTATGATACATCTATATTTACCGTCCTCTTTAATAAAAGGCTCTGCACCAAATGCTTGTAACATTAGCATTATATGAGTTTGCATGCCATTGGCATCCCCTAACCATAGAATATATCCCCTGACTTCCGGTAAACCAGCAGAAGCTACCTTTCGCAGGAAAGCTCCATATTCTTCTGTAGTCCATGTTCTATCAGGTCTATCAAGTGGAAGTAAATCTAACGCACCGGCTTCTTTTGCAATCCTTTTACTGACTGTCATTCCTTGAGCACTAACTGCTGTAGGCCATAAACCCATTTCGTTATTAAAAGTACATGCCTCTATAGCAAACGGGAAGAAGTCATTCCTTTCATCTTCTGTCAGCTCAAAAGGTACAAGTAGCCCGGCATCAGCAAATTTGCCCATTCTAAATGTATTGTCTATTAATATATCCGGGCTTGTTTGGCTCAGGATACTAAGCTCTACCTTTTTTATACCTCCATCATAAGGTAAAACCTGAAGCTCAATTTTTACTTCCGGATATTCTTTTTCAAATTGGTCTATAACAATCTGTTCATATTCCCCCGGTAGAAGCCCTTCTACTTTACAAGAAGGGTAAGTCCAGTAGACCAAGTTTACTTTTGCCAATCCTGTGATTGTAAAGCTAAACACGAGTAAGCAAATTAATGGTATTAATAATAATTTTTTCAATATACTATCTCCTTTCTATTTATTAAATCTTATTATTAGCTAAGACGGTTTAGGTTCATAGGCATCGCCTCCTTTCGTAACTGTAATCATGTAAAATGACTTATGGTAGGGTCAAATATATAGCATCACCTCCTGTACTATTTTTTAAAATAAAAAAAGACAAAGAACCCGTCAACCTAAGTTGACCATCTTTGCCTACATATAATTTCTTATTAATTTTAGTTCTCATGGAACTCTCCTTTCTTTGTGACTGACGATGTTAGTTTTGTTTAGAAAGTTTACTATAATTATAATATACTAATTGGGATTGAATGTCAAATGATAGTTAAATCCATCTTACGTTAGGACTACCTTCATTTTCTAACATAAGCTCAGTTATGCTCCAAACTGCGGCATCTAATCTATCAGGTGATTTATCCCCCGGTTCCCATTCGCATAACTGATCTTCTAATTCTATAAAGTTACCGACATGATGAATTTTCCCCTGCTCATAAAGGGCTGACACTGGCTCGGCTCGTATATACTTACCTTTGGTAGCCCTAACGCTCTTATAACTTACATTCTCGTCTATGGTCTTAATAACATATTCTATCATGTCACCACCATTATTGACCTCACCAATTATCCTGTCACCACGATATTTAAAATATGATGTTACAACCGCATTACCCCACTTATCTGGTTTGCCTTTAACGGTATCATCACCTAATATATAGCCATGCCCATTACTGTCAATACCTGCTGCAATTATTCCTGTTTCTGCCGATGTTTCAGTATCTGATGCCTCAGGATCAACACCTATAACTACTCTTATTAAGTCGGGATGCTTATTGACCCTATTATCATCTATCATTTTTCTTGTCCATAAAGCGTTTGGATTGTCATCTAATATCTTACCTTCAATTTCCTGCTGACCTAAACGAGTGCCGACATAGGGTGCTATAACTTCTTCAAAATACTTCTTTGGTAGATTATCTCTATTCTCGAATGTACTGCCTCTTACTGTTACAGTGCTTTTCATGGCTTTAATGGCTTTGATAGTTTTAATGGGTCGGGGAGTAGTAGTGATTAATATTCGCATATCGTTGCCTTCACGCAGTCCAAACATTAGATTATCCCAAATATCTTGTGGGTATTGAAATTTCGCCAATTCATCAATCCAGACTAAATCATGGGAAGGTCCCCTAACTTGGTCTGGCTTGTCACCTGAATAGGTAGTGGCAATCGTACCATTAGGCCATGTTAAAGTTCTTAATGATGGTGTGTATTCTGGCATAAATGAAGGATGGGAAACTTTTAATATTGAAGAGGGTCCTATTTTAATCATGGTATCTCTTACATCAGGAACGGTCTGGCCAATCAAGGCTATATGCTTTGCACCATTTCTTGCATGGTCAATTACCCATTCAGATGCTGCCCTGGTTTTTCCCCACGCCCGGCCAGATAATATCATCCATGTTAACCAATCACCAGGTGGTGGTAATTGTTTCGGTCTTGCCCATACCCGCCAATCATATAATAGTTCTTCAGCTTCTTTTTGGGTCAGGTTATTAAGTAGTTTCGTTCTTTCCTGTTCGGTTAGCAATAGAATTGATTTGATTAATGAATTTCTGTCTGGCATCTATAATCTTTAATTCTCCTTTTTCTGTATATTCGCCCATCATAAGTAAATCAAGTTTACATAATTTTTCGTAACTATTTATTACATCTTTTAAGTCACCTGTATTGTCTATATCGATTACATTGCCGCCTTTAAAATCCTTAATAGTTTTATTTAAGATTGCTTTTAATATGCCTATCTGGGTTTTAATCTCGGCTCGGTAATCTGCTTTTGAATTAACAACTGCTTTGTTCGTTTTCTTTTCAAGAGATTTAGCATTTTCGATATCCCGTAATTCTACCCTTTTCTGCCAGTTAAAATCAGAACTCCATCTTTTTGCAGTAACAAGCGAAACATTATATTTTTGGCTAACTAATGGTAGCGCTCTGGTATCCCCGCTTAAATAGTAAAA
>Ga0307928_10002165_pt1 | contig 15063 bp, 26 predicted proteins | sample AceLakmetagen232_FD_201815 | JGI IMG/M metagenome (GOLD analysis project Ga0307928, IMG submission 201815) | Saline water microbial communities from Ace Lake, Antarctica - #232 | ecosystem: Environmental > Aquatic > Non-marine Saline and Alkaline > Saline | place: Antarctica: Ace Lake... | reverse complement strand
CCCACGTCGCTTGATGGCCGGTTCTAAGTTAGAAATTAGTCTTTCGGTTTTTGGTATCATTCTTAGAGCTGTTTTCCGATATCTACCGAATCTGTAAGCATCTATTTTGTCGAGTCTAACAACTACTTCTCGGAGCTTGGATTTTAATCCGGCATCATATTTAGCTGTTATAGTTTCCGCGTGGTTCAATGGGGTAGCGTTTCCCCAACAGATAACTTCGCCTCCTTTTATTTTAGCTAGATTTAAGGCTAATACTTGAGCCTCTGGGGAATCTGGAAGCAAGTAAACACTTTCTGTATGACAAATTGCTCCGATAGCCGAAGCCTCATTGAGGAACTCCTGACGGGCCTTATTGCCCTCTCGCGTTGTTGGAAGGTCGTAGGTTATGAGTATGAAGTGTTTCACGATTTCCTGCATCTTGATATTACTATCTGTCAGCCTAGCTAAAGCTTCTAATCCTTTAGACATTTTTCACCTCCTTTCTTAAACATTCCTTGTTCGGAGCGAAACTCTGTCATCTCGCTCCGAACTGGGAGTGCTTAATCGTCTGATAGTAAATCAAAGACTGGTTTAATAGCTACAGCAAACTCGGTAACTATAGCCTCAAGTTGGGGGTAATGACTTAGCAGGCTCCAAGACTGTTTGAGACTTTCCCCAAGCTCACCATATCTAATATCAGAATTTCCCCATCGGAAATTAACAGTAAGAGTATAATTTTCACTCGGGGAGAGGAGTACGAATTCCTGCCTGTGCCTCTTAGGGCCATCTGGAAGTATTCCCTCGAGTCTTGTTATTCTTTTTTGAGCAGCTCTGATAATCGTTTGCCTGTTATCTGCAACGTAATCAGAGCCAGTCAGACGGTCTAATACGGCTTCGCTGATATATGGATATACTAAGGCGTCAACTAGCTTCTCATTTAGAGCTGTAGCCATTCCAACCTTTGTCTTAAAGCTACCCAATACTTCCATCCATATCTTATCCTTCGCTGTATATATCCCACTCAAGTTATATAACTCGTTGTAAAATGTCGGGGGGTGGAATATGAAAGGGTCGCCAACAGTCAATTCCCTATAGGAAACCTTGTCCCCTAGATAGATTTTGATTGTTCTTGTCGAACGATTTACCCTCACAGTAACTGTTTCGGACAACATTTCCTCATCGACCAATAAGTCTCTGGTCTGATAGCATAACTGATGCAATTCGTTTTCAAATTGGCGTATTCTCAATACCTTCTCCTCCTTTTCTCTTCGCTCGGGAATGGAATTAAACTACCCCACGGTGGTTTCACATCTGAACCACTAGTGCTTACCCAGATTACTGGTATGTTCGGTTCTTTATCCGGGAAACTCCCGTACATATCAGTGAAGTAAACCAGAGTGGTAATATCAAGCTTCGCAGCTTCTGCTATCACCGGTCGGAAATCAGTTCCACCTCGCCCCTCTATTATTCTTGGTAAGGGGTCGAACTGGTGTAGTTCATACCTCTGATGAATATCAGAGTCAGCGAAGAACAGGTATATAGTATATTCATCATAGCTATCGCATATGCCCTTTACTTCGGATAAGAATTGTTTTATTTCATCATCCGATATACTACCGCTATCATCGACCCCGACGGCGATGTTAATTTGCTCGCCGCTGATAGAGGGCAGGTAGAAGCCCCTGTATAAGTGTTTCTTGTTGGGTGGCGACAATCTAAAGTCGTTTTTGGCACAGGAAGTAATTCTACCTCGTAGTAGAGTTTTCCAGTCCAATTTCGGTTGTAGCAAATCGTCTATTATAGACTGCAGGTGAGCAGGCAATTTGCCCTTGATCTTAGCTTGAGTAGCTGCCATAGCTACTCTGTTTTGCCACTCCTGTTCCATGTCTGTTTCTAATCCTTCAGCCCCGCTCTTATCTCCACCTTTATCACCCTTGTCAGGTTTATCCCAGTTCTTCCACTCTTCGTGGGAATCTAAAGTCCCACCACCACCGTCGGAACCTGTTACCGGAAGGTTACTATAGATATATTCTGCTGATTTATCATAGTATTGCGGGTCTTGCAAGGCTTCCGAGGGAAGCTCGAACTCTTTTAAGACCAGTGGATTTACCGCCAGGTCACAAGCAATATTCCATCGCACCGGTTCACGACTTTGACGCCGTGCAAGATGTTTTAAAATTATGTGCCCTAATTCGTGAGCCATTACACCCATCAGTTGTGCCATAGGAATATTTTTGATAAAGTCTGGATGGTAATATAGATGTTTACCATCTGTACCCATAGTAGGTGGGTTCATTTCTGGCTTGCAGACCGGTTCTAGGGTTAGAGCAAGGTATCCGAAGAAAGGATGGTCAAACTGTAGTGCCACTCTAGCTCTTATTATTTCTGTTGGTACAGTTTCCATTATTTCACCTTTCTAATGATATCGCTATTGCTTAAAGCCCATTTCTCGAAGCTGGGAGCTCCAGCCATAGCTGGTTCATCTTTTTGAGCCAACATTGTAATTAACAGAACCGCGAATTCGGTATCAAGATGCTTGGAATACTGAAGCATCCTTTCGAAGTCCTTTGAGCCCTTAGCTCGGACTGCCAGCGCTCCTACCAGAGCATAGGTGAGGTCAAGACGGTCCTTGGGTACAAAGTTATCACCTTTCATAATAGTTTCTATGTCGGGTAATTCCCTCTGAAGTTTTAAAAACGACATGAATTCTGCCGTAGCTCCCTTTCCTACTGTCCCGATTAACACCTCTGACAGAAGTTTCGTCGGTGTTATAGCCAAATGCCGACTAACAAAATCCCAAGTCCTTGGTGAACAGAAAGCCTTTTCAGAACTTTCGGGGTCAAACTTGAATAGTAGTTCCGGTTTCCACTTCATGAACATCATGATGTTGGGATTTACCTGTGGTTTCGTGGTCTTTGCCCAATCATTCCAGTCGTTCAAATCAACATCGAAGTTGATATGTGTGAACCTATTGGCTAATGCTGAAGACATACGATATGTTACCGCTCTATCTTCTATTCTGTTTCCTGCTGCCACGATATACCAATTCTTCTTGAGTTGATGTTCTCCTATTGCGTGGTCGAGAATCGCCTGATATAGCACAGCTTGTACCAGAGGTGGCGCGCTCGTGACTTCGTCTAAAAACCACATACCTTGTTCTGGTATATCTGTATTCCCCTCAAAGGGAATATCAGCGGGTGGAAGCCAGATAGCCTTGCCATCTATAACTGCCGGAATACCACGGAAGTCCGTCGGGTCATGTTGACTGGCTCTAGTATCAAGCCAACCGAAAGCCCGGTCTTTTACAATGATAGCATCGCTTTTCTTAGCGATAATCAATTGTTTTAACATCGTGTCAGTCGCATCAGCAACTTGTCTGGCGACAGCCGATTTTCCAACTCCCGGAGGTCCCTCGATAAACATGGGAGGGGCTATAGTGGGGTCATTGACGGCCGCTGATAATACTTCTTTAATCGCTGATGGTCTCATTTGTTCCTCCTATAATATTTTCCAGATTTGAGTACGCTTTTTTTGTCATCCTTTTCTCCTCACTTAACTTATTTGGGTTAGACACCCGCCTCGAAGTCTATTAACCAATAGGCTTCGAATCAGAGCCTAACTTCTGGTATATTTTGTTCCTCCTATAATATTTTCCAGATTTGACACCCGACGTAAGATTCGTCCTTCCATAAAAGTTTCTTCTTTTTGAGACAATATCCGTATGGGTATCGTCCCCCTTTTTTCCCAAGCAGTCGATTCATTACTACTCTGGATTCGTGGTGTTTATCTAGTTCGTAGTATTTACATCGATGGCAACCCGTCAGCCGTTTTATTCGCCTTTCCAATACGCCCATTTTATCCCCGCTCTGGTTTCAACATTTCCGAGAACTGAATTTCAATTATTGTCTCCATTCTGAGTTTGTTTCCCTGTGTTGGTTGATTTGCACCTGACTTAGGGATTGCCAAATACATTTTATGGAGTTTATCTCTAATTTCGCCACGAAGGGCGTTCCGGATATCAATCTTCCGTTCTGCTAATAGCATTATTTACCTCCTTGTTCTTTACGAAAGAATTCAGCCCTGATATCATTTTGATAAAGACTCGAATGAGTTAATGTAATCCGTCGTTTAATGGTTCTCCTCCGCCTATTGCTATTGGGGTTCATCCTGCTAAGAGCAGCGTACGAAGCTTCGCTGATTGTTTTATAACTACATACGATTAGTTTATCGCCTTTTAAAGATGTTACTTGGTAAAAACCCATTGAGGCTTGAAAAGAGAATCCGGGATACATTCGTATATTTTTCCAGAGGAATGGTTTAAATCCTAACCATTTTTCATAGGAGAAACAAGCAGATGTATTCTTTTCTTCACAACAGTAACGATAAATTTCTTCTCTTAGCCAATATCCTGATCTATATTTCTTTTCGATTTCTATAAAATCATCACGTTCAAATTTAAGTCTGGCATAAATGGCTAATCTTAAACTCATTGCCATCATACTGTTTATTCTTAGCCAAGATTTATTTCTGCTTTTATCCCAAACAATATCGAGTAATGATATTACATCAGATTGTTCCTTCATTTCACCTCCCTATACCCCACAAAGGTCTGTTGGTTAAATATTCCACCCATCCCGTTCCCTTGAATCGCAGCAATTATCGCCATTATAAGTCCACACACGATACCTGTTACCCCTAACCATTTAGTCATTATACAACTCCTTTGAATGACGGGAACCTTAGCATTCCGTCGTTAGTGTATTCAAGATACTTAATTTTGACTGGGAAAGGTTTAATCCAAGTAGCTTTTATCGGTTCCTTAGGGAATACACAGGGAGCCGGTGAGAATATATACATAAGATTACGTATCATTTCGTCAGTGAACCCAGTCCCTACTTGCCCAACATACATTCTGTTAGTGTCGGCAAGTATAAGAGCGCCGAAAGAAGATTCCCTCCAACCAGTCCCAGCAGTGTATCCTACTGCCATGAATGTTCCCATTTTCCAGCATTTCACCTTTAACCACTCGCGTTTATTGTCGCAATAACGACCATTTAAGTTTTTACCCACGACTCCCTCGAGTCCATTGGTTTTTATTAGGTCGAACAGTACCACACCATCTGTTACGTGAGAACCGATTTTAACATTGTCGGTTTCTATCAAGACAGTTTTTAGAATATCCTTGCGTCTTAGCAAGGGGAGATGCCTGATATCCGCTCCGCCAACCTCTATTATATCAAATACATTGAACTTGGCTGGATAATCTATGGTTGCCTGAGCAATACCATTTGTTCGGTTGATACGGTGCTGAAGGTCGTTAAAAGATGTTCCGGAAGTAATTTCCCCATCGAGAATTACTGGGGTATCTTTTACAGTCTGTATTTTTAACTCCGTGAACAACCTTGTCTTTTCCCGACCGGACCTACCAAATAGTTTGACCTGGGCTCCGTTAGTTTCGGCTGTAATTCTTGCACCGTCGTATTTTGGTTCCCATATCCAGTCTGGGTCATTTACTTTAAGCTCGGATTCTGTTCCGAGCTTACACAACATTGGTTTGATTGGCATATTTACCTCCTTAATCTATCCTCATTATTACTTCGCCACTAGCGTCGTATGCCCACTCTTGGCAATCAGGACAATACCAGTAATTCAGGTCTTTTCTATAATTCAGACCCAGATCGCAGTGCGGGCATATGAGTTCTTTACTGGCACAGCATTCACATTCGCCTTCGCAACATTTATCAGTGTAACGGCAGTACGAAAGACTTTCATCTTCGATAGACCGTTCATACTGGTTAGCACAGCCCGCTCTTATACCTCTCGCTAGAATCTCCTGTAGTTCTAGGATTGTCAGCGGTTTTTCTCTTAGAGCCTCCATGGTTTTCACCTCCTTTCTATTTGATACCCATTTTGTCTAAAAGTCCGGGTTCGCCAAAAGCGATATGTCTGGCGGGAACATTTAAGTCTACTCCTCTTGTAAAAGCTTCTACTGTTATTACAGCTATCTTTCCAGTAGGTATGATTCCTTTATCTGTCTGATTCGCTTCCACAATTAGAACCCCGTTCTTTAGATAGTTTTCTCTACATTCTTTACATGGTTCTACATCGATGACCATCTTCATTCTGCTCCTAAGAGAGCTATTTCGTTCTTTTCTTTTCCGCAGATAATACATTCTATTATAGTAGGATTAAGACCGTATTCCTTATGAAGTCTAATTCCACTCATTTGTGCACCTCCTTTCTTAAACATTCCTTGTTCCAGAGAAGCAACTCAATTTCTCTGGAACTGGGAATGATTAACCCACTTGGTGAACTTTCAGGACTGCTCTAGTTGTCTTTCCAGTCACCGACTGAAGTATAAGTTTAATAGCTTCCAGTTGTTCGGCTATCTCTCTTAGGGCTTCTATTTGAGCTTCGGCTGGTTTGGCAAGCCTATCCCATTGCATGATGGGCACCTCCTTTCTTAAATATTATCCATCTTATCTCAGATTCCATACTACGCCTCTACGGGACTTGCTGCTTTGCAGCTAGCCATAAGAGCTTCGTACAAGTCCTCTTCCTTGGAAGCCACTGGTGCGACAAGAGGAGTGTATAAGTCACCAGCTTTCTTGGCTTCAACCAAGTTCTTCAGTGCTTCACCGTACTCGTTTTTGTACGTTCCAAGGTCAACGTCTTTAGGCAACATATCAATGAGCATTTTTGCCATAGCGAGTTCTTTTTCACTTACGGTTACTCCCGGACGTTTTACTTCTTCCATAGAACGTAAATCCTCTGCCCAATGGAAAGTGACTACATATAGTAGTCCGTCACCTGTAGGCATAATCCCACAGAGATGCTCTTTAGTGCCTGTCGTAACTTTCGCTATGGCAATCACCCCTGTTTCCCGTAAGGCTGTTTCTAGCAGAGCATAAGCTCTAGCCCCTCCGTCTCCAGGCTCCAGCACGTAGAATTCGTCGTAATACCTGATATCAGGTATTTGTGCTATACACCCGTCTATTTGAATTACGTGTAGGCTCTTTAATGGAAGACTCGCTATTTCTTCCTCGGATATAGGTATACAGTATTCCTTTTTCTTGTCTTCCGGGAACGCCTTTTGCATATCACTTGCTTCAAGAGCTTCGTCGCAGACTGAGCAATATTTCGGAGCGCTGACCGCGGTTCCGCAAATCCTATATTCTATTTCAGAAGAAGGTACTAACGTATCGCAGATACGGCATCTAAAACCTACCTCCGAATCCCCCTCACATCGCCCATCGTCGGTCTTATGAAAAGGGATTGACTTATTGTGGACATTGCATAGCCCGATTGTACTCGAGCTATCAGTTACCTTGTAGAGCTTGACCGGAATGTTTACCATCCCAAAGCCAACACTCCCTGTGAACATACTTCTCATATATTCCTCCTTTCGAGTTTTAGATTTTAATTCCATTTGATAGCTTGTTCGGCGTTCACCCCCTTTACAAGACAACGAAACGCTGGGGCGTATCCGACTGTGCCGCCGGCTCTGCTCAAGATTTCGAGAGCTTCTTGTAAGTTACAGGATTCTTGGAGCTCTTTCGCTGAAGCGTTCAGATAATCTACGGCTTCAGCCTTTGTTATCTTTTCTTTTGGCATATTGACCTCCTTTTTTAAACGTTCCTTATGCTGGTCTAACCGGATGTTAACTGTGCCCAGCAATCTTCGCAGAAGACATATTTATTAGTCTTGTATAACAATCCTGTTAGAGAAACTATAGCTTCTTTTACTTCAAATACCTTGTCTCCTTCATTGAAGGGTTCTTTGCAACCACTACACTCCCCCATATTGACCTCCTTTCCTTTACTTGATTACGCTCATCCTTTGTTCCAGGAAGGCTACCTGCTTTTCGACCACCCTTTGGTATTGTTGATACGCGACACATCCCTGTTCAGATGTGCAAGGGTCTTTGCAGGTCAGGCATGGACTTATGTTCACATTTTCCTCGAGAGTTTTTTGGTCTAATTGGAAATGGCAGTTCGGGCAGGATATTACCAGTTCGCCTTCCACATAACTTTCGAACTCTCGATAGCCTGGTCCCATCGAATAAAATTCACCCACAGTCAGATTCGTACCACATCTTGGGCAGTTCATACGCCCTCCCTTATGTTTTGACTATCTTAATTTGTTTCCTGAGGTCTTTGTCCAATTTAAGAACCCAGTCCGGAGTATTTTTCTTCCAATAAGAGTTTCCAGCTCGTTCAAAGAGATAACCGAATACAACTTGCCAAGCCTTGACCCTTTCCGACCTTTGGTTTAAATCGAAGCGTTCTTTAATCATATACAATCCCCCTTTTGAGTTTATTAGGCTCACATCGCTGGATATTAACCGGAGCTAACATCCAGAGGGTAAGTCTAATTACCAGCTTTCTTCATCGAGCTGGAGAGTCCTTTCGTCCACCACAAGCGTTTTGTTTCCTTATCCTGAGCCTAGCATTCTTCTACTAGTCCGGGATTTCCTGTTTATACTCGTAATCAGTTTAGAGTTAAAGGAGACGAATTGGTATAGAAAAAGGCGTGAACCATTTCTAGCTCACGCCTTTCTTTATGGATGTAAGTTCTGTTCCCGGTCGCGGTCTTTTTGATTATGCTCGTTGATTAGCTTAACCTCCGTATCGCTGGGAACGTAAGGAGGTTTCGTATACTTGGTCTTCGGACCGTTCTGATACCCTTCTACTGGCAGAGAATGCCAGAGGTCAAATTTAATCATACATCCTACCGACCATCCGTCGAGATAAGGGTAACAGTTCAGGCATATCCTCTGTTCGTTCAAAATCCCACCGATTTTACTCTTCGGATACCAGACCATACAAGAAAAGCAACGAAACTTATCTGGGAGGACGTTCATTTGCTCTTCTGTTAGTTTCTGCAGTGGTCGTGTGGCGACCACGTCTCTGATTTCAGCGACTACGCTGGAAAGTGTTTGGTCGAAGTGCCTCTCTATTGTAGCGATAGCGTTAGTCATAGACGTTCTCATCAACCCAGAAACGCAGGAAAGGCGGGTGAGAGTTGCCTCTCGCTCGCCTTTCCGTTGTTCTGATGGGTTAATCCCAAGTTGACCATTCATTTGGTGCAGTCATTTCAACGCCTGAGCCATCTTTAGAGTCTGGTCGTTTTGTGATTGAGAACCCTGACTTCTCGAAGTTCTCGAACATGTTCGCAGCCCAGTCAGTGTTTACGCCTAACCGAGTCCTTGCTTGCCCCAAGCTGTCATAATAGTGCATACCGCCTGACTTATCCTCAACTGCTACCTTTCCCCACGTTCCCCCTGACCTCTTGCCGTTGCCCTTAGCTTTCTCAGCCGTCGGGTCAACTATGGTAGTTTCAGTCACACCCTCGGAGTCGTTTGGGTACTTTACTGAGACAACCCTTCCATCTGTATTGACCATATACTCTTCTGCCAGTTTGGTCACGGCGGAAGTAACGGCGGAGAGAAACTCGTCTTTAAGCCCTTCAGGATGACCAGCCTTGAAATAACCTTTGGCTATCTCGAGAGCTAGGCTGATGTCAAACTTCGCAGCCTTCCTAACCTGACTGGCTTGGTTCTCGTTTAAGGCTGAGGCGAACTTCTCAAGTTCTGCGTCGTCAGCTTTAATCTTAGCAGTTTCATCAAGAACAGGTTCAGGAGTCGCCGGAGTCTCAAGAACAATTGGTTTCTCAGGAACAACTGGGGTTTCATTCTCAACTGGAGGAACAACCTTACCGAGAGCTTTGTTCAAGTCATCGTCGGCTATGTTATTGTTCTGGTAGTTCTGTTTGTTGTTCTTATTTGTCTTACTCATCTTAGTCTCCTCTAAAATAATCCTGCTCACCCGTCTAACCCCTTTCGCTATGCTATTTGGGAATAGGTATGAGTGACCAGTAGTAGCTATACTACTACTGACTACAGTATTAAACCTGAGTCTAGCCTGATTACGGCTATAAACAGGAAATGTTAAAGGTAGACTACTTAATGGTCAACTTTAGACCGCCACAAGCTAAACCTGAGTGTGCCTGTGCCTAGCTACAATACCAGTATAACGCATACCCAATACATTGTAAAGTTTTGGTACAATACAACTGTATTGTGGTATTTTACAAAAGGACATTTTGTTAAATTAAAATTAAAATTAAATTACTGGCTTTGTGCCATAATGGCTATAATGTAATCTCGTATCAGGCACGTACTCGCATTATGGTCTACGCTTGTATGGGTATGGTCTACAGGGGAACTCTATATTGCCAAACGTTGGTCTTACTATCGGTCGGTTTACCCATAAACTCGCTGCGTACGGCGGGACCGCCACAGAGCTTGCACCTATCTATATCTCCGAAGTAGGTTTCCAAGATTGTCGGCACAAACTTGTATGAAACAAAGCATTTTGTACATTGAACAACCATTGCGTTCATATTACTCCTATAATGGTCTGGACGGTAGGAGTCGAACCTACAATCGGGAATGTATAAGAATCCTGCATTGCCATTATGCTACGTCCAGTAATCTAATATCCTTCTCCCTTATGGACCGGTCTATAGCCGAGATAAGCGTACCAAGGGTCAGTCCAGGCCTGTGAACCCAATTGTGAGGCTATTGCCCTTAATAAAACAGACGGATGGCTCTCGTGCCATCCTGTGCTCGCAGAACCACTCTTCCCTTCGGCGACTTCGTATTCTTCGGTCGATTCTATAAGACCAAGCTTTTTAAGGATATAAACATAGTGTTCAAACGAGTTATAGTTACAGCACCGGGTCTTGTTCCTTAGCTTATGAGCTTTCCACGTTATCCTGTTTAATCCAACAATAGCTTCTCCCCCATCCATATATAAAGGAAGTAAACCCTGTATCTCCTCTTTACTTACCTTAACCCGCTCATGCTTCTTTGTTCTCCGAGCTTTAACAACTGCATTCCGGATTCTCCGGTTAGCTGTTCGAAGAAACTCTTCGCTAGGCTCGTTTTGAACTGCTTCCTTATAAGCTATATAAACACTATGAGCAGACGCATCTCCATTGGCTAAATAGTCATGGATGAAAAAGCTAAGCTGTACCTTCCTTCTTGAGCCCCCTCTTTTCCTTGAAAGTGGTAGAGTCATAATCCCTCCGACCAGATATATAGCTGGTCACATATTAAAGTTACGGTCAGAAACCATAATAAGAACCAAGCTATATACCCGAATACCCTTCTCATCTTTTCCTCTTACGTGCTATTACCACCATCATGATAGTAAGAAGCAATAATATGATATACGCCAAGATTATAAACCACCAGGGGATATTCGTGCTGTCACAACAGTTAGTAGGACAGGAATCTGTAACTGTAGTAGTAATAACCGGACATATAGGCGATGTAACAGTATTTGTATCAGTAATAGTCTCTGTGGTCGGAACCAAAATCGTTTTGGTTATCACTGAACTTTGCGTTACCGTGACCGGAACAGAAACCGTTTCAGTTGAAAAAACAGTAGTAGTCCCTCCAATTAAAATCTGGTTGGTCGTTTCAGTTATGGTTGACCTCTGGGTTTTTGTAATCGTAACAGGAAGTGTTTCAGTTACCGTCACAGGCGTAGTGAGTACAACGGTATCTGTTTCTGTAACAGTCGAGACGCTTGTTTCAGTTGTAGTAGTCGGTGTAGTGGTCGTCGAAGTTTCTGTACTCGTTTCAGTAATCGTGGTTGTCTCTGTAATGGTAGTTGGAGTAGTAACTGTAATTGTGGAAGTAACTGTAGTGCACGAGCAACACGGACCACAGCGACCATCTACCGGTTCTGTATCAACTCCCCAAAATAGAATAGATGGTATTAGAATAATCGCTATTGCTAAACCAATTTTACTTTTCATGTTCCTCCTTATTCCCAAATCTTTGCTCTCTTACTTCATCGCCTATGTTCTTAACAGTAGAAGGGGTTAATTTGTTGTATCGTTGTGTAGTATCAAAGGACTTGTGTCCGAGATGCACTTGAAGCGCCTTCTGTTTACTCGCGTCGCCGGCGGCGTACTCTAACCAAGAGACAGCCAACGAACTCCTAAAGTCGTGAGGATGGACGTAGTGATGTTTTCCCGTCTCGGGATTTAAGAACAGTTTACCATGTAAACCGGACGCGTCAGCGGCGTCCCTCACTATTTTATATACCATTTGTCGTGAAAGAGGGAATATCAACTCGTCTATACCAATTTCGGAGCGAGTAATAAAATCATCTAACAAGACGGCTGTTGGTTTCCCTAAAGAAACCATTCTAGTCCTTTCCTCTATTCCAGTGGGAACGACTTGAGTTAAGTTAGAACCGCAGTGAGTACAGAACTTTGTTGAATGACCGGCTACATGTTCGCATTTGGGGCATGTTTTCTTTATCCCACGCTTTAGATGTGGAATAATTATGACCTGGCGCTCTAAATCAAAGTTCTTAACCGAAAGAGCTAAGAGCTCACTGACCCGGCAACCGGTGTCGCTAAGAATACTTAAAATAACTTGGTCGCGCAAGTTTGTAGCACTCTCAATCATTTTTGTTATTTCGGATGGAACGAGGTACGTTTTTATTGGCATTTGGAACTCCTAATATTCTGTGGCACTCTGTACACTTTATAAGACACGGATTGTGTTTATAATTAGCGAGGGCTACTCCTCCGCACATCCAACAGATTGTCCAAACAGCTGTTTTCAAGATAATTTCTTCTCGCTGTTTTGTTCCGCTTGATACCAAGTACCATTCTTTTCATTAGCTGTTTCACCCAAGAATATTCTTCCGCATCCGGTCGGATGGCAAGAAAACAAATAAGTATCTCCGACCATAGGAGTATTTGACACGAACTTCCCGAGAAGTATCATTTCTTTTCCACAAAAACAATCCATGACTCCTCCTTAACAATTTATTCTACCACGCCTGTATTGTTAAATGCAAGGAGATTTTGTAAAATTAGGGAATAAATTAAACCCTAGAATTCAAATCTAGGGCTTAAAAAGAGAAAGTAATAGAGAAGTACCTATAACTTTTATTTATCCTTGTTGCGACTTCTACTACAACCTATAATAGCTTTTTGTACCTCTTCCCTCCATTCTTGTTCTACCTCTGCCAATCTAGCCCAAGCGGATGTTAAATCTTGGTCCTCGATATACTGGAGAACTCTTCTTAAATCTTTCTGTATTTCTGGATTAACTGTCATAGTTGAAAGTTCTTCTGCTATATTGATTAAATCGTTTTTAGCGCTTTTCACTAATCTCACTTCGTGCTCAGGAACGGAAATTGCCCACATGAGATTTGTGTCAGCAGAACGTAAGCTTTGAGTTATGGAAAAATCTTCGGGCAACTCATCACAGGAATTTTTCATCCTACCTCCAATTTTAACTTATTTCCCAGTTTTTGATTTAGCATAGGCATAACCGGACGAAGCTCCTCTTTGTATAGCTGATTGAGTTCCCGCTGAGTTCATCAAAAACACAGCTGCAGCTCCACCGACCAGAAGCCAGGTCGATTCCGGGAAAATCTTGTTTGCTACTACTCCGACAGTAAAAGCCAGAGTGGCGCTTTCATTCTTGTTCATTATATTACTCCTTACTTATCCAATTCTAAAGCTTGCGGGGATTTAGGATGGTAGACTGTAAAATGTTTCCCCGAAGCGTGAAGGCTCTGATTCCAATTTTGATGAAGTCTAACACGGTCTTTTTCATTCATCTCGCGCATAATAGCAGGAGGGGGTTCACCATTCCCACGGACAATCATCCCACGTGATTGGAAGCTCATGACCATGGTCTTAGGTACACACTTAGTTTCACCGGCTACAACCTCGCATTCTATAGATGTCGATGGTGAAACGCCGAATAATTCTTTAAAGGCTTCGGAGGGAGAACCGTATTCGTGCTTTTTGCCACCTTCGTCGAAATAGTCTGCTTTCCCCCAACCATATTCTGGGTGCATGGCTTTCTTACCAGAACCAGCAACATAATCTTTAGCTGCTTTATCTAATTTCCGACGGTCTTCGCAGACTTGGAAGGTATCTTCTACGATGGCGATTATCATGGCATGGTCTCGTTTCTTTTCAAGCAGGAGTAAGAGCATAGATTTTAAATCCTCAGTGATGCATGATTCCATGTTGTCCTCCTATAGAAGTATTTTACTTCTTCTATATTTTATTTTCCTCTGAAGGCTGATTCTTCTTGCAGATTTTTAAGTGTTCCTTGTACCACGCATCAACAGAAGCCTGGTCCCACACCTGAAAACTTTTCGCTCCGCATAGCGGACATTCAGTGTAAGTCATACCAACACTACCGCTGCTAGAGTTTCTATATAAACTTTACGCCTATTACCTTCGTCCACGTTATTCCTTCTCTTTTAGTTTCTTAATCACTGCTGGGGCTACTTGTTTATCGCCTATAATAAAGGTGATTACGCCTATACCAGCGGTGACCATCCATTGATTCTCATTAAAAGCACCGATGGTTATCAACGTGAACGCAGATAACATAGCAAATCCGGTTATTAATATCGATTTATTCATAGTTTTTATCTAAACCTTTCTTCCTCTTCGTTGTACGTGGAATAACTGGGCACACTGGGCACATAACTGGTGGTTTCCCCTTGTTCCACAGCGTCAGTGCTATTCCGAATAGCACTAAGGAATAGCAGTAAACGGACAGTATGATGGAATAAGGTCTAAAAACCATCGGTCATAGCCACCAAGGGAATTTTCTACACTGTAAGGGTTTTGTGTAGCATAGTATTCTTCAAGGGGCAAACCACTTCTTATCCACGAATAATATTTACCCAACATCTGTTCCCATTGATACTGCCCATCGGCGTTATAAGTATAAGGGGCAGGTTTAGCTGCTTCATATCTTATAGAAGCTACTTGATAATCATAATCAAACGTCCCAGCATGTCGCGAGGTCTCTCCTCCAAGTGTTGTCCCATAGAATGTTATTATCGAACTTGTGATAAGAACGGTCCCGCGAACAGTTCCATCACTATTTATTAAGTCGTAGTTCCCAGGACTTGTTTCTACTACATATGGACCACTGTAGGACGGCACATACGTATTTTCTATAACATTGAACGACTCACTTATCTCACCGGCGTAAACTGTATAAGTTCCGGCATTTGG
>Ga0307928_10002164_pt1 | contig 15069 bp, 16 predicted proteins | sample AceLakmetagen232_FD_201815 | JGI IMG/M metagenome (GOLD analysis project Ga0307928, IMG submission 201815) | Saline water microbial communities from Ace Lake, Antarctica - #232 | ecosystem: Environmental > Aquatic > Non-marine Saline and Alkaline > Saline | place: Antarctica: Ace Lake... | reverse complement strand
ATTAAAGAATTAGAATCTAAATGCACTTGTGGTTGTGAGTTTAAAGATGGTTGTTTATGCTTACAAGACAGAGATGGTTTTAACAAGTGTAAAAAAGCGGTTAATGAAATTTGTGAACGGCTAAAGGAACAATTATGAAATACTTATTTAGATTTATACATTTATTTACTGGTTGTACAAAATCAAAGTGTGAAAAAGTTGGTGCATTAAGTGTTAGATGTAAAATCTGCGGTCAAATAACTTCATTAAGTGATTATTACTAAAGACTAACACCCCCCCCCTAAATAATTAAGTGAAAAAGAGTATGGAGAAATATCAAAAATATTTGGAATATGTGATAAAACATAAATGGTATGTAATGATTGAATGTTTTAAAAAAGGACAATATTGGAGAGGGATTATGCACGATATGAGTAAATTTTTACCTAGTGAGTTTATTCCTTATGCTAGATATTTTTATGGTGATTATCAAAGTATTCAAGATTACCACGGAGATATTAGAAATAGATTTTTAAGCTCTGGTTGTTATAAAGAAAAAATAGAATATGATTTTAATATTGCTTGGTTAAAACATATTCACAGAAATCCCCATCATTGGCAATATTGGTTATTACAATTAGATGATGGTGGATTAGAAATATTAGAAATGACTGGAAACTATATTGATGAAATGATAGCTGATTGGAATGGAGCAGGTATAGCTATTGCAGGAAAAAATAATACTAGAGAATGGTATTTAAAAAATAAAGAAAATATCAAATTTAATCCAAAAACGGAACATATAGTTGAAACTTGTTTAAATATTAAACCCCAATGTTAAACATCACAGAAAAAATACAACTTAGTGCTGAGGAGTTTGATAAAAATAATATGATTATTGTTCTGAAAGAGGCCGTTGATTTTAATAATAGTCAGTTTGAATTAACTAAGAAGCTATTTAAACAACACCTCATCACCTCCCAAAAGGAACTTGCCAAAGAGATTATTGAGGAGTTTAGAATTGGGATTGAAAAAATAGGTGAAGAAATTGAACACGATGAAGAATGTAAATGTGGTCTTTGCCAACGAACAACCGAAGTTAATGAAATTTGTGAACGGCTAAAGAAACAATTATGACAGATAAATTTCCTTCAGACTATGCCAGCATTAACCTTAATGTTGGAGACCCCCGTTTCCTCGGCATAGTTTGAAGAAAGATTACTATTAAGAAATAAAAATTATGAAAAAAAGAATAGCAGTATACGGAACATTAAAGAGTGGTAAACCATTGCATTACATATTGTCTGAATCAGATAAAAAGGAAAATGATAAAATATCTGGAACACTATATACTAATGGCAGTCTTCCATTCCTAGTTGATGGAAAAAACTCAGTAGAAGTAGAAACTTACAATGTAACAGAAACCACATTCAGTTATCTAAAAAGAATGGAAGAAGCAGCTGGATACAAAACTAAATTAACTAAGATGAGGTCTGGAAGAGAAGCATATGTATTCTTTTATCCTGAAGTTGGAAATAATTTTAGAAAAATAAATAGATTCTAACAAAGAAAATAATTAATAAATATTTTTTTAAAAAATATGAAAAAAGTAGCAATCATTGGTTACGGTTATGTTGGAAAGGCCATGGGCTTGATCTTTCCAGATGCTTTAATTTACGATCCATTCTATGATAAATCAAACACAAAAGAAGAAATCAATAAAGAATGTGGACTTGTAGTAATATGTGTTCCTACACCTCCAGTTGGAATGAAAGGAGAACAAAGAGTTGAAGAGGATGAAGAATCTTTTAGAGCTGTTGACCTAAGTATGGTAGAAAATTCACTTGAATGGCTAACTGTAGATCTTGTCTTAATTAAATCTACTATTCCACCAGGAACGACTGACATGCTAATAGAAAAATATAATAAGAAAATTTGCTTTAGTGCTGAGTACATAGGAGAAGGTAACTACTACACTCCACCTAAATATCCTGATCCGTTAGACCCACGTAAACACGATTTTATGATTATCGGTGGAGACCCATTAGTAGCTGATGAAATCTTCTCTTACTTTATTCCAAAGCTTGGACCAGCTAAGAAATATCATAAAATGACTGCAGTTGAAGGAGAGTGTGTTAAATATTTTGAAAATTCGTGGGGTGCAATGAAGGTTACATTCTTTAATGAATTATTTGAGATATGCAAAGCAGTTGGTGCTAGTTTCACTTCAGTTAGAGAAGGGTTACTACTTGATTCTAGAATAGAGCAAATGCATACAGCAGTATTTGAAGATAAACGTGGATTCGGTGGAAAATGTTTTCCTAAAGATCTTCTTGGAATAATTGCTCAGTCAGAAAAAGCTGGCTATTCACCTGACTTACTTAAAGAGGTTTGGAATAGTAATAAAAGGTTTTTGTCCAAGAATAAAGAGAATAAATAATTATGAATGAAATTAAATTAGCATACTTAGCTGGTATTATTGATGGAGAAGGTTACATTGGCATAAAAAGATGTTTAACCCAGAAAAATTCAGTATCTCCAGTATATTCTGAAAAACTTTGTGTTTGTATGTCAGATGAAAAAATTTTACTTATATTAAAAAAAACATTTGGAGGTCAAATATATGAAAGGAAATTTAATAATAAGAAAATTAAGACTAATTTAATAGGATATAGTTGGGAGATTTCTGATAAAAAAGCATATGATGCACTGAAAATATTGTCTCCATACATTCAAATAAAGAAAAAACAATTATTACTAGTACTTAAATTACGAAAATCTAAACTTAAAAAATCTAAACTTAAAAAAAATAATAGAATTACTGACACTGAAAATAAATACAGAGAATTGTTATATAATAAAATAAAAAATATTCATGGTAATCATCATGATTAAACAACTATATGGGTTGGTCTCTACTTGTACCTTTCAATTAGAATATCCTTTCTAAGCAACCCTACCTAGGAAATAAATGGAGGCGAATACCTAGGTGACTAAAATATGTCAGAACTAAATTGGGAAAATTTATTAGAAAAAAGATGCCCTAAGTGTGGCAAAAAGTTAAAAAATGCTCACTACTATAAAAGGTGTTCTGGTTCATTTGGAAAAGGAATATACAAATTAAATGAAAAAGGAACGTGCGACTTCATGATTGAATGTAATAAGTATAGAGAATTAGTAAAGAAATTAAAAATTAATAAATAAAATTATGGAAAAAACAACAAAAGTACTAGCCTCAAAAGATGGAAAAATTCTTAAATGTGAACTAGAGACAAAAGAACTTCTAGAAGGATTTGATTTCTGCGAAGAACTAGATGGAAAAATTATTAATTTAATTGCAAAAAATGGAAAATGTATTTCTTTTAAAGAATCAGATTTAAGAACTATGGGGAAAAAAGCAGGAGGAGTAATGGGAATGAGATTAGCAGAAGATAACGAGATTAAAGCTTTAAGAATCACCAATAAACCTATCTCTGGTAAAATTACTGGCAGAGGTGGTCAGGGACAATATATGAAAAAAGATAATATTATTTTACTATTGGACTCTTTGAAAATATTATAATCAATAATTAACAACTAAAACAATGAAAAAAAGAATTAAACTCGAAGGCTTAATCTATTTGATAAATGAATCTGTCTGGGAACCACACTTTATATGTAAAATTTGTGATAGAGAAATTGCTGGAAAAAAAGAAGGAGGTTCAATGGTTGTGTATGGTGATAAAATTGGTGTTTTTGTTCATAAAAAATGTGCAATTAAAACTGGATGGAAAATAATAGATAAAAACTATCCAAGCTCAGAAGAGATTGAAAAATTTATTTCTGATTTAGAATTCAATACTAATCATATGATTGTAGTTTAAAAAAACTAAATAATAATAAATAAAAATTATGTCAACAGAACAAAAACAATACCAAAAAGACTACAAGGAATTCATTGATGCCTATAATAGCGGTACCACTAATGGTGAAAACATAGGAGAAGTAATCGCTAGAATGGCTCAGCATTTCGCTGACTGTAATCTAGAATATGCTTCTGCTTTAATTAGATTTAGTAATAAGGCTGCAGCTATTGAAGATGGTGAAGATGAAAATGGAAAAGTGTTGAGTTCTGCCAAGGCCAAAGTCATGTCCGCTGCCACTGAAGAGGCTGCTGGGTTGACTAGGGCTAAGGCTCATTTGGAAAATGTTGAGACTATAATCAATGCTTTAAAAGCTTTACAACGAGGAATTTTGAACGAATATTCACATATGTCTAAGATGTAAATTAGATTAAATATCACTTAAGTTTTATTCGCTTGTATTTGTTTTTCTTAAATTAAATTAAATAAAATTGTATTACCTTGGTTTGATTTGGATTTTCTTAGTTCAAATTAGATTCAATTGGATTAACTTGGCCTTTGTTGACTTAAATTAAATTAAATATTAAATGAAAAAACTATGAAAAAGTACAGAGTAAAAATTAAATTCACCGCGCCATATTTGCAGGCACGTTTCTCAGAACAAGCTAAAGAGGAATTGATGAAAGATGCAAAGAAAACTGTTACAAAGAACTTAACTGAGGAAGACGAAATGTGGTTAAGATTCTCTTACTTTGATGACAATGGTTATTACGTACCATCTGAACAGATTAAGAGTTGCTTAGCTCATTCTGCCAAGGATTTTAAGATGAAAGCTAAGAGAACTTCTTTGTATCAATGGACTAAGGCTACATTGTTTGTATCTGGTCCTAAGAGTTATCTTAATAAAAAAGAACCAGATGAATTGTTAACTAGTTATCCTAAAAGAAAAGATGGTAATAGAGTTAAAGCAATTCATCCATCATTTAATGTTGGCACTGAATTAGAGTTTGATATTGAATGCTTAGATGATGATTTTAGTAAAATTACTCTTAAAGAAATTATTGAGAATGGTGGAAAAAGAAATGGGTTAGGTGGTAGACGTCCAGAATTTGGAAGATTTGAACTGTTGAAGTTTGAAGCGATTAAATAAAATAATAATTAATAAATATAACGTGATGAAATGTATTTAAGATATTGATTTATCCTTGGTTATATTTCTTTGCGTTGTATTAAATTTTTTTAAATTTTATTGTTATCGACTCATTTAGCTTGCGTTTGATTAGATTAAATTAAATTAACTAACTTTATTCATTAACTGACGCCATGATATCTCGGAGGAAAAAAACTAAAAAATGTATAGTCTGTGGAAATCAGTTTTCACCTAAACCTAATAAACACTTTTGTTGTTGTAGAAAATGTTATATGAATTATTACTGTAAAAAGAAAAAAGAGGAGGAAAAATTCCCCTCTTTTGTATGTCCTAGATGTAGCAAAGTAACGCTACTAGATTTTCATCCTAAGAAAAATATATTAGCATGGAAAGAACTTGAATGTGAATGTGGTTACAAAAATTCTGAACGAATATCGTAATTATTTTAAATATCGCCAAAGAGTCCTTGCTAAGTTATTAGCAATGGCTTTTATTTGTTTATCATTCAATTTCTTTAAACCACCAGCTCTTTCAAGTGGAGAGAATATCCACTGTAAGTCTGAGAATGGAACTTTATTAACATCTTCAGCTAATACTACACCACCTCCTGGTACAACATCTAAAGCTTTCATTGGAGCAGTTTTACCCTCAGAAACTTCAACTACAGATTTTGCTTTGAATCCTTCCTTATCAACTTCTGGTAATATCTTTCTTACATCTTTCCAAACTTTCTGTTGAATCAAGTCAAATAACTTACTTCCTGGATATACGTCTCCTGGAATTTCTCCTGGCTTATAATTTTTATTAATATAATCAGTGACTTCTTTAGGAAGTCCTTTTCTTTTACCTAATTTTATTTGATCAGCAATCTTAACAATTTCTTTGAGTTGTCCTTCCATCAAGCCTCTGGTGGCGTCACCCCTTGGAAGATCACTAACAGTTTTAGCTAACTGAGGTAAATTAAGCTCACCTCGATTAACCCAAGGTTTAAATTTCCATTCAAGTTCTTTACTTCTCCATTTCTTTCCACTTAGTCTATCTAATTCTTTGATTAAATCATCATATAAAGTTCTATTCTTACCACCAATCTTAACTTTAGATTTTTCTATCTGTATTGCTAATGTATTTTGATCTAATACATTTTTTGGAATAGGAGGCTTCTTCTGAAGTTCTCTGATAGCATTAATCATTCTGGTATTAAGCTCTTTTCCTTTACTCAATTCTTTAAGGAATGGTCTTTCAAATTCAGCTAAATGTTCATATTCTTTATCTTTTCCTTTTGGTTGTGGTACTTTCTCAGTTTTCACTTCAGTAACGCCACCAATTCCTTTCATAAACTCATCAGTATACGCTTCAAGATTTTCTTTTAATTTTTTCTTCCAAACATTATCAAGAACTTTGGAGCTATTAACTCTATCATCAATAATTCTAAGCATTTTTTCTTTTACGCTAAAATCTTTTTCATACTGTCCTGGCCCAGCAGGTTTAATTTCATCAAATTCTCTTTTGACTTTATCGTTTATACTATTAAATTCTTTTAATTTAGGATTATTTTCTTCTCTAATCATTCTGTTTGTTCTTTCAACCCTTTTCAAGACAGGTAAATCTTTAGGTGTAACCTTTGGTCTATTTGCTATCTGTTCTTGAAGAGTTGTTTGTCTTCCTTTCTTAACTAGAATCTTTCTATTTTTTATATCTCTATCTTTTGCCAATTTTGCAAAGCCCTTATCAGAAGAATCAATTGGTTTCTTTTTAGCCATTACTTTATTTGCAACTTTAGCATTTGCAACAGCAACATCATTAACCTTAATATCAGCTGGCTTCTTTTCTAGTTTTATTTCTTGTTTTATTTCACCAGTCTTAACCTTTGGAGCCTTATATTTTGCTTGTGGTGTACCTAAAGGAAGATCAAGAATTGAATTCCATGTTTTACTAAAACTAACATCATTTTTAACAAATACAAGAGCATCAACAAATTCTTTACCCCGTTGATTAATATTACTTGCCTTAGAAGACTTAGGATCTAAACCTCTTCCTATGTCATTGATTAAGTTCTTTACTTTTTTTCCTTTTATATCAAAATATTTTTGAAATTCTTTAACTGATAATATGTCTCCAATTTCATAATCAATTACTTTTTTTAAGCTCTTGGGACTACCATAAGCAATTTCTTTTTCTATCTTAGAAATAAGATTAACAAGTTGTTTTTTTGTAGAATCAAAAGCAACCTCATCAGCAATTCCTTCTACTTTAGTATTTTCTATTGCTTTTGATGGAATTATAGCAACTTTATCTTTTATCTTATCTCTTGCTGTCCTATAATCAATTGAATCAAGATTTCTTAAACCTTCATTCCTTATTTTTGCATCTGCCCAATGTTGTTTATTAATTTCAATAATTATAGATGGTCTTCCACTACCTTTAACATCTCCAAGGCCAGCACCACTTTTTTTCACAACCTTAATACGAGCTCCTATAACCTCATATCCTTTTTCTCCCATTTTATCAAAAATACTATTCTTATTAATATTTTCATCAGGCATTTTTATGGTATTCGGATCTTTTCCTTGTCTCTTTAATTCTTCTTTAAATTGAAGTGCTCGATTGGTATAACTATTTGATGCTCCTTTAATTTTATATGGTCTAGGAATAAAGCCAATTGATTCGTAACCCTCTCCTGCTCCCCATATTCCAATATTTTTTTCTGGATTTGCATATGGTTTTTGTAGACCTGCAGCAATATCTTTTTCACTCATTCTACTATTTTGTATTTCTAGATTTCCCTTTAACCCTGGTTCTTTAACAAGAAGAATGTCTGAACTTGCTTGACCTCTTTGTATTTTATCTATAAAATTTATTATTTTTTTATCATTTTTTGTACCAATAAGAGTAATTTGACCTTGGCCAATTATTTCAGTTCCATCTAATTCTTTTATATTACCATTTACTTGTTTTAATGATCCATTTTTATCTAAATTTTTATCTAAATAATTAACTTGATTTCTTGGCATTCCTCTATTGCTAGAGTCATAACCCTTTTTCTTTAGCTTATCTCCAACACTAAAAATATCTCTTATTTCTTCATAAAGTCTTGCTTTTTTACCTAATCCACCTTTCCATAATTGCCTTCCAGCAACGAGCGCTTTTTTTAATTCTCTACCTTGTTCTCTTGCAGAAATTTCTCCACGTATTGCTTGATCTGTAAGATTATTAGCAATTTGTTTATTTTCAAGCTCAATCCTTTTCTTAGTAAAATGTTTTGATATTATTCTACCACCTTTAGGTAATGGAGGTTCCCCTGGATTTAACATTCCCCATCTTTTTCTAAAAGCAATCTCATTAGCTAATGAATTAACTCTTTTTTTATCAAGTTTTAACTTTTTTCTATATTTAGAATAACCAAGACCATGTAATCCCATCATAGTGACAGCATTAATAAATGATTCTTCCTCAGTAGCTCCTTCAAGATCAGAAATAACGTATGTTCCTATTCCAACTCCAGCAATACCCTTTATACTATGTCCAGCGACTCCAAGTAAACTACCCATGGCAACATCAGACATAAGACGTTTTCCTCTTGATTTAAGGTCATTACTTTCTTGTTTAGATAATTGTCCATGCAAAGCAAAAAGACCACTATTTCCAAGTACTTTTAATGCTTTCTCTCCTCCTACTGAAACTCCTTTTTTTCTAACTCCACTTCCAGCCTTAGATAAAAGTGGACTTAGCTTTTGAACTGTTTTTGAACCTTGAGCCATTTTTGAAAAACCAGTAACAGTTCCTAATCCCTTCAGTGCTGCACCTAAGGCAACAAAACTAGTAATACCACCAGCTATTTCTCCAGCACCTTCTGCATATGGACCAACTTTTTTTTCAAAATCACTTGCCATCTTCCATTTACTATAATCAGTTTCTCCTGGATCAACCCATCCTAATGTTAATTGTTTCAATACACCTTTACCAAAATCATATGTTATTGGCGGTACAAATTTAGATGCTACAGTTTCTATAGCATCAGGTATTTCTTTTATAACACTTTTGAAAGTCACTTTACCTGGTTTCTCGTCCCATTCTTTGATTTTTTTTGCAGCTAATTCTGATGGATTTTCAGCAATTATTTTTCCACCCTTTCCTTGTTCATCACTAACAGTCAAATGGATTCCTTCAACATTTTTATCTCTCCAATCTAATGTATATCTTCTAGCTTCGTTTATACTTATACCTTCTTTTCCATTCGAATTTTCATAATCATAATATAGAGTTCGAGCAATTGCCCCAACCTTAGTTTTTTTGTTATGATCTTTTGTTGATAAGAGTTGTTTATTAGACAAAGTATCACTACCACCAGCCCATATAGGAATAACGTGATCTATTTGGAATAAATAACTTGGAAGTCCGCCACGTAGAAAAGCATTCTCGTCTGATTCATATATACGTTCTGATTTTATTAATTTGCCTATTTGTTTTGGGTCAGTTGTATATTGCCCATCTTTTAATGAAGCATATCTTGCAATTTCAGATGGCTGTACTGTTCCGTAACCACCTTGAAACTTAGTGTCCTCAGGAATATTAGCAAATCTTGATTGAGCTGGGCTGATTGTTTTCCCTACATACTCAGACGCAGCCTGAGCATTTGCTTGTCTATTCACATTAATATCTACTGATGGTCTAGCTGATCCATATGTAAGAGAACGATCTACAGGATATTTTGAAGAATCAGAATAATTTTGATTTTCTTTAAGGCTTCCACCATAAGAAAAATCTGGTAGATCAGATAATTTTAATCTTGGCAATTTAGCCATATTTTTTTTTATTCTAATTCTTTAATGAAGCTAGGATTAAATCCAATAGCATAAACATCAGTTATCATTTTAACTACATTGCCAATTAAAGTATTTTCATCCCAATCTTCATTGTAAAAATCTTCTGGTTTAGTTCCATTATCCATAGCTGCGCTATAAGTATCAAATATAGCACCAAGGATTTTTGGATCTATCTTCTCTTTATTATTTTTAATAAAAGATTTTTTATTATTTTGATTTGTTTCATATGCTTTATCGAACCAACCTTCACTACCAGTTAGGTCTTTAAGAACTTCTTCTAGTTTTTCGCTATTTTCATTCAAATGTCCAGAAGCTAATCCATCTCCAATTCCACCTGTCACAGCATATCCTAGATTTCTAATATCCATTTTAGCCTCTTCTTTAGTGACCTCTTCTCGTAAATATCTTGCAATTATTGTATCCCTTGTTTTCGTATAGAAATCTAAAGTGTCTTGTATGTCTGCACCACTTTCTCCTGCATTATATGAACGATTTTTTGCTTCAGCATAAAATCTATTTTTAAATCTTTCTGCAGCAGCTGGACCACTATCTTGAACAGCTTGCCCCATTAAACCATATAAGTCAGGTGAAGGAGTAGTCTTGACTGGATCACCATAAGAATCCTTCTTGTCAGTATATCCAAGGAGTTCATCAAAAAGAGCACGATCTTTTGAATCAACTTTTTCGAATTCTATTCCTCCATTTGCTAGTTTGGCATTAGATTCCATTAAATCGAGATGTGCTTGCCTTTTCTTTACTTCGTCTAGGAAGACTTCATCTTCTCTTTTATCTCGGTATCTGATGTTGTCATACATTTCAATAAGCATGGTATTCATATTATTCCAATCTTCAGTAGCTACATTAACTGTACTTTGAAGTTTAGTATTAAATAATTTTATATTAGCATTATACGTATCAGTTGCAGAAGATATTTCAGCATTATGTTGATCAATAGAACCATTCAGAAAATCAGTGTATCTTACCTGTTGTCTTCCTTTGAGAGTATAAAGATAATCATTGTATTTTTTTGCCATTCGACTGACTAGAGGATCTGCTAAACTCATATTAGATGCCGACTCTTCTACGTCGTCTATCATTTCATCAATTTTTTTAATATATTTATCTCTGGCAGCCATATACTTAGTTAAATCTTTTTCAATCGTTAATCCACGTTTTTTCATTCTATTAATATCTGCTAATTGTTCATCAATTGTATGTTCCTCTCTAAGTTGATCTGTTAATTTATCTACATGTCTATACATACTTGCACCATAAGGTTTTAAATCTTCTGGCATGTCAGGAAAAAGTTCATCAATTACTTTTTTATTACTTCTCAATGCATTTACTATTCCTTGTGAGCCAAGACCAGATTCATAACCTTTTTCTAAAGTATCAACTAATAAAGGCCATTCATTCCCTAAGATATCTGTAGACGTTGAACTATCAGACGAGTAATCATCATATCCTTTTCCTGATGAATCATCATCATATCCTTCTCCTGATGAATAATCATCATATTCTTTATTAGCTACTTTATCAGCTGAAATGTTATCAGCAGTTTTAAGTATACTATCTCCTCCGCTCATAATATTACTCCAATCAGTCAATGGATATGTAGCTTTCAAATCTTCAAGTTCTTTCTCAGGTATTGTTTTGGTTTTTAATGAAGTTTCCTTTCCTGTAGGAGCAGTTTTAAACATATTATCTCCTCCACTCATCATGGTACCAAAATCAGCAAAACCTGACTCCTCTGGAGGAATACCGCCTCTCATTGGAAATTTTTTAGTTGGTGGTGGTGAAGCATATAAATCCTGTATATTAGACTGAGCTCTTGCTCCAGCTGTTTCTGAGTATGGTTTAAAAGTAAGACCAGTTTCAGCTGCTCCTAGTGCTCCAGCAGCACCATATCCAGCTTGTCTAAAAAATTCTTTAGAAAAATTACCCATAGAACCAGGTATAGATTGTGCAAAATCCCAATTTGTTTTAGCGCCTTTACCCATTTGTCCTCCTAACAAACCTACCCCTGCAGCTGCTGTACCTCCAATTCTTTCAAATATTCCAGCTGGAGAAAATGCAGGAAAACCCCAACTACCTCCTCCTCCTCGTCTATCTTGAAAATTTTGATTGGCTGAATTAACAGAACCTAATATAGACTTAGCTTGTTCTCTTTTTGTACTGCCAATTGGAGACTGTAAAGCTTCCTCAACTAACTTAGATAGCTTAGGATTTTTCATTATAGCCGAAAGACTATTATTTTTTGGATTGTTTGATACTCTAATTGACATATTTTTTAACGATATTTATTTATATATTCAGTTGGATTAGTATATTTACCATACATATCACGGATTCTGTAGTCAAGATGTGGCCCAGGACCTTCATGATGTTGACTATAGGTAGACCCTGTTCCTCCAACAGAACCAACCATTTGTCCTGGCTGAACCTCTTGTCCTACTTTAACATATGATTGATAAAGATGTGAATAACGATGTTTTCCACCATATGCATCAGTCACAGTAACATAATTACCAAATGATGGAGTATTTGGTGTCCACTCTTGCCCTCTTCTTATTTCTGTTACTCTTCCTCCCATAGTCGCAGGAATATTGGTTCCTTGAGCTGCTCCAATATCTATTCCAGGATGAAAAGATTCATATTTTGTATTTCCTCCATATGGAACTGTAACTGTACCTAAGTTATCTAAAGCAGAAATACCTGAATTTTTACTAATATTTTGTAAATTTTGATATTTATTAACATCAACAGATTTATTTTTTTTACGTGGAAAAGTCTTACCAACATAATTGGCAGCTTCTAGTACTGGTTTATAAGTTTGATCTGATGATAAATTTGTTAATGGCATATGATTTTAATTATATTAATTATTCCATCCCCCTGTATATCCTTGCCCTTTCCACCATTTTTTAGCATCATCAGTACTACTCATTTTTCCACTTTCTGATGTATTAATGCCAAACCAAGGATTAGAAAGATTCTTTGGTGTAATACCAGAAGCTGGAGGTTGAGCTGGAGGTGAGGTTACTTTCTTTCTTAATCGTCTTGTAGTAGGATCCAATTCCCAACCAGCATCAGGAAGTCCAGAGGGTTGAGTAAATGTTGAAGCTGGAGGTTGAACTGGAGGTTGAACTGGAGGTTGAACTGGAGGTTGAACTGGATCTGGAGTTTCAGGTTGAGACGATGGTGGATCAGTTAATTCTGAAGAATCGTTGTAGCCCAATGAAGAGAATGGATCACTAGTTGAAAATTCTCTTTCAGCTACTTTTTCTTTATTTTCATACCTTCTAAGTAATGTACTATATTGATCATCTAATTTATCTACCTCATTTCTTGATCTATTGGAATACAAGTTTTCATATATACCACTTAAATAATTTCCATTTTCATCTAATACTGCATCATGATAATGTTGTGCCATTCTTGAAACATAATTATCTGGCATATCTGGATATGCTTCTCTAAGTTGAGCTGTTAAATTTTCTACACTAAGACTATCTTTTTTCTCTTGATTTGGAACGAGAGAGTCTTTCATATTTTGTAATCTTATTTTTTCTTGTTCCGAAGTTGATGGATCAGATAACTTTTGGTCGATAGATTCAATATAACTTTTTATTTCAGTTGGACTAGCATTATTTAATAAGTTAAGTCTTTCTGCTTCTTGTTCTTGACTTAATTTTTCAGTTCTTGATTGACTATCATCTCTTCTTACACTCTTTAAAAAATCATCAAATCCTTCATTTTGAAAACCACTTCCTTGTAATCCACGTTGACCAAATTCTGATGTTAATCCTTCTAACTGATTCCAAGCTTGATTAGCATTATCACTTAATTTTATACCATATACTTTATTAAGTTCTTCACTAAATTGTTGATAATTATAATCAGCTATAGCTTTTTCTCGATCTGTAGTAGCTTCTAGCTCTTCATTCATAATATCAAAATATGCAGATTTTATATCTTCCGCTTCTTGCTGTGCTTCAGGAGTTGTCCAATCAACAGGTGGAACTAAAATTTTATATACTTCATCTGGAAGATTAAATACACTAAATTTGAATAAGGATGAATCTATTCCACCAAGTTCAGCAGGCATAGCAAGTAAAGGGTTCATTTTTGCTGCTTTTCCAGCTGGAGTAGCATAAAATGCACCAGCTTTTTGTTTATCACTAATAACTACCATATCCTGCATGCTAGCATTACCATCTTTATCTTCTTGTCTTCGTCTAAGATCTGCAAAAATAGCATCCATATCATAATCACCAAAAGCTAAAGCAGCAGTATATAATGCTACTATTTTATCTTTTGCAAGAACATCATCTGCTACTTCTTGAGAAATGCCTGAGTTTGATGTTGCGAAAAAATTTACAATTTTTCTCATACGAGAAAAGGCTTCCCCAGCTTTTTCAGGATCAATTTCATGTCCATACAATTTCATTATTTGATCTTCACTTATCTCGTTTCCGCTTGTAGCTGAACTAGGATCATGCGGTTTTTTTCCATCTTCACCAATTGGTAAATGACTATCAAAACTATAACTATCATAGGCAAGTCCATTAGAAAGTAAATCTACTGATGCAGGTTCAATAGGAGAATTTTCTAAGGTTAAGCCACGCAAAGAAAGATATTTTTTTAAAGAATCCATGCTTAAGAATGGTGTCAATTTTTTGTCTCTTGGATTAGCTAACCAAACTGTACTTGCATCTCCAGGTTCAGAGCCGTTTGGATCAGTAGTAAATTTAACTAAATGATCTAAATCTGTACCAACTAAATCAGTTGTACCATCTGGAACACCAGGACTAGGATTTTCAGGTTGACCTGGTGAACCTGGCTTAGCACCAGTCCCTGGGATATCATTACCATCATTGTCTTGTTCTGGTGGAATATTAGTACCCGCTCTAATTTCGTCTAATGTTTTGATTGGTTCATTATAATTAAACTTTGTTCGTTCTTTTTTTAAGAAATCCTCTAAAGCTCTAACTGTCGTATCTAATCCACCTCCAGCACCCCAATTTTTTAATTCAGCTGCATTAGCATCACGACCAAAATAAGCATTATACAAAGTATTAACTGCTGCATCGTTGGCACTTTTATCAAGAACGTCTTCACCGTAGACATATCCAGGAGTAAGTGTATTAGTATTAGGTTTATTAGCTTCAGCCATATTTTTATTTAAATTTATTATTCTGTTCCTGAGTAAACTTTTATATATCTAGTATTATGAAGACTATCTTTAATTCTAATATATCCTCTTGCTGTTTCA
>Ga0307928_10002162_pt1 | contig 15072 bp, 19 predicted proteins | sample AceLakmetagen232_FD_201815 | JGI IMG/M metagenome (GOLD analysis project Ga0307928, IMG submission 201815) | Saline water microbial communities from Ace Lake, Antarctica - #232 | ecosystem: Environmental > Aquatic > Non-marine Saline and Alkaline > Saline | place: Antarctica: Ace Lake... | reverse complement strand
AGTACAATCACCATCACTGGACCGGGAACATTCACAGGGTGGCAATACTTAACAGGTGCTGAGAAGATACGAATAGAAGACGGCTGCAGGGTAACAACATAGTTATACGTTTAAAAAGAACAAACAAGATAACAGGTGGTAAAGATACAAATGAACGCCCAAGAAAAGGAAGATTTCATAGTGATGAAACAAGACGTAAAGGAAATAAAAAACCAAATCGTAGGGCTCAAATGTGACTTTAAAGAATTCATATCTGCAGTGGACAAGAAGTACGCCACCAAAGTAGAAACCGGATTCTTGGACGAAAGACTCAAAGTGCTCAACACAACAGTCACAAATTCACAGAAAGTAACTCGCGGATGGGTGCAACAAGTAGTACCGTGGATTTTAACAGCAGCAGCATTAGTAGTCGCGATAATCGCTATGGGAGGACAATAAGATGACATTAATAGATGGATTAAAAGCATTCGCAAAAGAACTGAACCCCGCAACAAGCGCAGCGACAGACATAGGTGACGTTTACATAAGTCAAAGCATGAAGGACCAGGGCATCTTTAAAGCGTACCTTCCAAGATACCTATACAAGCCACCATTCGGATACCCAAGAACCGATAACGTGCCACTCATTAAACAACTAGCAAAAAACCCTTTCATTTATTCTATAAAAAAAACTATTAAAGAGGAAGTAGCGAACTCTGAATGGGATATTGTTTTCAAAAAAGACAGTGAGAAGAAAGAAGATTCTAAGCTCGAGGAAACCAGGCTAAGAATTAAAAAACATTTCCAAAACCCTAACCGTAACAAAGAAAGCTGGGCGGACATTAGACTGCAGATAGTAGAAGACTTAATGGAAGTGGACGCTGGAGTGATAGTGAAAGTTTTTAATCTCAAGGGAGAATATTCTCAAATGTTCGCTAAGGACGGTGGTAGCTTTCTAGTTAACCCTGACGTTTACGGTTATATGGGGAACAGGGACGCTTTTATACCGCCAATATCGCAGCCTTTAATGAACATGTGGGGCGAGCCATCAGGCGACCAAAGAATTAAACAGTACGGTCTTGAGTACAGCCATCGAGCAGCATACTACCAATACGGAACCATCGCTGCAGCGAGCATTCCTATCCCTTTCGGTCTTCGAGAAGTAGTTTATATGAAGATGAACCCTCGAAGCGACCAACCATACGGTGTGAGTCCAATAGCAATACTAGCAGATATCATTCTAACTCTTGTTTACGGAGCGAGCTACAACCTAGACTTCTACATGAACAACAACATGGCAGAAGGAATAATGAGCATTATAGGAGCTGACGATCCAGAGCTTAAAGCTTTCAGGCAACGGATGGAAAAGGAATACAGAGTCGAAGATAAGAACACCGGATTCACACGAAGAATGGGATTCAGAGTGCCAATAGTAGGTCATGAAGCCACGTTCACACCCTTCCAACTTGATCCTAAAACTATGGAGATTCTACCGCAGCAAAGCTGGTTCTACAAAATAGCCCTTATTTGTTTCGGGTTGAACGCTCAGAGCATGGGAATAGCTGAAAGCGGTGGTTTGAACACTGGTGATGGCGACAACCAATTCAAGTATTACTTGAGGAAGAGTGCTCGACCTTACATGAACAAGATTAAAGAGCATGTGGACAAAGAGATCATCGCTGAGTTCGGCGAGGAAGCGTATGACAATCTCGAGTACCAATGGGATAATTACGACCTGGAGGAAGACTTGAAGAAGCATGACCTGTACAAAAAACAAATCGACATGGGCCTTAAATCTCCTAAGATGATAGCGGAAGAACTCGGTATTGATTACGCTGAAGTAGCTAAGTACAAAGAAGAAGAAGAAGCGAAAGAGATGGCCATGCAACAGTCACGCTTTCCTGATCCTCGAAATTTTGACGGTCAAAAAAGTGTTGTGGCGCAGACTGCTCCAAAGAATGAGTTTGAAGCTGAACTCCAGGAGCAATTCTTAGCGCAAGGAAACAAGATACTGGGAGCTCTTGATACATTACAATGATGGAAGACGGACTAAAATCAGTCATGGACAAAGTATTGAATGCTGTACGCAAGATACTAGAAAAGACTGATATCAAAAGCATTGTAAACAGCTACTTACAAAAAGAATATGACCAGGGAGCTGAAGCAGTAGAAGTACAGTTCGATTTCAACAGCAAGAGGAATGAAAAGAACCTCGACACGCTCCAAGATTACACGTTCGATAATATTAAAGACATGAACGAAGAGATTGCAAACAAGATGCGGAAGGAACTCCAGGAAGCAAGCATGAACCTAGAGACTGTCGACCAGATGAAAGACCGTGTCCGGAAGATCATGAACGTTGGCGAGAATCGTATTAAAGCAATTGCTAACACTGAGCTAGGACGAGCGGAGAACTTTGGTCGATTAGATGCGGCCAAGGATAGTCCCTTACTACTAAAGAAGTATCTTATAATGACTGACGATAACAGGACCAGTCAACTAACTCGAGAGTTTAACAAGAAATACGGTACTCCAGAACAAGCAATAGAACTCGATGAAGCGTTCTGGGTTATCTACAAAGGCAAAGAACATCGTGGCCAAGCACCACCATTCCACCCTCATGACAGGGACGTTGTCGAGTTCACACAAGCGATAGAATAAATGTTATACGTTTAAAAAGATTATTCACGAGGAAACATAATATGAGCGAAGCACTCTCCAGATTCCAAGGATATGCAAACACTACGAATTTCTACACTGATAGTTTAAGCTACAACATTGAAGAAGGTCTGAAAGCCAAGGACAAAAAATACTATGTCACAGGCTACATGACAAGCGATGACTTCGATACAGTGCAGGAAATGGTTCCTGAAGAAGAGTTCGCACAGATTCTAGAGCAGTTAAAATCGCGAAGTGTTAAACTTGATTTAGAGCATAGTCACTTCGATGAAACATTCCAGGATCCTGAAGGCGAGATAGCGTATGGAAAGATAATCGATGCTAAGATAGTACAGGAAGATGGCAAAACAAAAATCTGGATTAAAGCACAACTTAACGAACATCATAAACGCTTCGATGAAGTCTGGAGCAGCATCCAAGACGGATACCTTGACGGTTTCAGTATAGCCTGGCGCGCAGAAAAGCATACTATACTACGTGACAATCAAGAAATGTATGTTCTTCGCAATGTTTGGATTAAGAACGTGGCATTAACAGGCGTACCAGTAAACACTGATTCAACAATGGAAAATAGTTTCTATAAAAGCTTGAGGGCAGCAACCATGAAAACTGAAGGTAAAAAAGGCGAAGGCAAAGACGGTGCGCACGCGCACACTGATAACGATCCATTAGGAGAACACAAGCATCCAGAAATGGAAAAGATGCTCCAGGAAGAACTACGATGGATAGGGGATCGTATAGACTATTGTCATGAACGCATTGATGAAGTAAGGAAGATGAACATTGATGTCATGAGCGATGAAGTCAAAGCAGTAGCTGCAGAAGGATACAAAAGCCATGTAGCAAAACTCACCACACTACAAACAAAGATGCACGACATCTTTAAATCAAATTCATCAGTTGATGAACCCGCTAGCAACAACGCTAACGGAGGAGGAACACAAATGCCAGAAGAAGAAAAAAAAACTGACGCTCCCGCAAACGATGCAGACGCTGCAGACAAAGCAGACAAAGCAGACAAAGCAGACGGCGATAAGAAGAAAGAAGACGGTCAAAAAAGTCTCGCTGAAGGACTAAAATCACTAATGACAGTGGTTGAAGGTATGAAAGCAGCAGTAGATGGCCTTGTAGAAAAGCAGAAAGAGACTGACAAAATTCTCAGTCAAGACGGTTTTAAGAGTTTAGCAAACCCTGCAGCTCAAAAAACCGAAGAAGAGGCTATCAGCCCTCTAAGTCTGGTGAGGTAAATCAAAATGGGACGAGAACCAGGAGATAAAGGAACAGACTCTGTGGCGAACACATTCGATGACCGTAGTGCTTACGCGCAATCATTCGGACTGAAAAGTCACAAAACAGTCTTTTACGAAGGTGGACGTGGCCAAAGAGGCGCGTTTAAACCAGTTGAAGGTATGAAAAGCAACATCAAGGATATGCGAGCAGAGCTAGCGGGCTTCTTAACTGACGGTTTGAAAGCTCACGGTACAACTGCAGGCGGTGTAGGTACTACAGGATACGCGATGATTCCTGTTTATGTTGATCCTCTTGTTATCGATGAATCACGAAAGAACACTCCCGCAACGGAAATCGTTCCTCGTGTCACGAACCAAGGTATGTACGCAGATTACAACAACCTAACAGCTAAAGGCGGTGGTTTCACAGCACCAGAGAATGCTTCTATGAGTGAGCAGAACAACACCTACGCCCGAAACAGTACACAGATTAAGTTCTTGTACGCAGTAGGCGCAGTTACTGGTCCTTCAAACGCAGCACAGCCATCTTATATCTTGCAAGGTATGAGTCCTCAAGGCGGTTGGAACGGCGGCTTCGGTAACCAATCAGGCGGTAACAGTAAGCAGCAAGAAGTTATTGTGCAGACTAGAGCGATTAAGGAACTCGAAGAGAACCTTATTTTCAACGGTAACGCATCAACTTCTGGTATTACAGGAAACCCAGATGGTAGCGAGTTCTCAGGAATAGTAACTCTGATGGGCGCAACCAACACCGTAGACAAGAACACTTCAGCTCTTGAACTAAGCGATATCACCAGAGCAGTACGCTACGCGTACGATGACGGTGGACGACCAAACGTAGCATTCTGCTCATCGAGTGTTTACGAAGACATCGAGAACTTGCTCCTTGCAAAGTTCGGCTTCTTACAAAGCGAGAAAAGCGTGTTCTGGGGTTTTGAAACTCTCGTACTAAGAACAATGGTAGGTGCTATCCCGGTAGTTCCAAGCATGTATCTAAGTAACGCAAGCGGTTCCAAAGCAATGTACTTCTTGGACTTGAACGTTGTAGAAATGCGCGTTCTTCAAGACATGACGTACGAAGACCTAGCGAAGACTAACGACAGCAACAAATTCATGTTGAAGATTTACGAGACAATGGTCATTAAAAACACCGCGTTTTGTTCTTCAATCACGGAGATTAGTGCTAGTTAAGCCTAAGGGCTTTTTTTTCTTTCTTTCTTTTGAAAGGAAGGGAGACTGAACATGACGAACGTAAACGTTGCAATTGAACAATTACTACCGCAAGCAGGTAGTGATATGGCAGGCTGGAAACTCGGTTTAATTCCTACTGTAGCAAAAGGAACACAGAACGACACGGTAACAGTTACCAACGCCTCAGAAGTTATTGTATTGTCCGCAATACACATAACGACAGGAGCCTGGGAAACACACACCGCAGCAACCAATGTAGTAACGCTCACGAGCGTGACCACGGGTGCTAAAAAATTGTATTGCAAATACAAATCTTAAATGAGGTAAAAAAACAATGGTAGCAGCAGCGTTAATAGCGCATACAAATGTAGGCGGACCTGTAGGTGCAGGTTCAGCAACAAACTCACCAGGTCTAGTTGAAGGTGTATACGCCGTAACAATCGTAACGACTCTCGACTGGGTAGTCCTTAGTGATTTCGCGGAGATTAAATATGCAACTGCATACACTACAGCAACGGGTGTAGCAGGGGTAGCATACGTCGACTCCACAACTAAGAATAAGGTTTTTGTAACCACAACGGGAGCAACAACTCTATTCATTAAAGGAACACCTAAAGTATAAGGCTTGATTAAGGCTTAACAAAGCCTATTTTTTATTTTTTTTTATTCTGATTAGTAACATTAATAAACAATCCAATGGAGGCAAACATACTATGGTAAAAGCAATAAGAGAAGATCCTGAAGGTCGAGTTGTGAGAGCAGCTGACGGTTTCTTATGTTTTCGGACACAAAGAAGCATCGCAGAAGATAAGACAATCGGTAAGAGAGACTTAAAGAAAGTTCATCAAGATCCTACAGGAAAACTTGTGCGAACAGAAGATGGTTTTTTAGCGTTGAAAATCGTGCGAGATGGGCAATCTATCATACCATTTGACCAGGTTATATCGCAAGGTACTGCACCAGTCAAACTCGATAGTTTGAACATTAAGCAGCTTAAGATACTAGCTGAAAAGAAAGGTGTTACAATCAAAGGCGACCTTAAAAAAGCAGAGATTATCGCTGTTATTGAAGGAGCGGATGAAACTGATGACCTGGGAAAGACTCCTGAAGAGTTAGAAGCAGAAGCAGAAGCAGAAGCGCAAGCTGAAGCAGACGCTGCAAAAGCCGCTGACGAAGAAGCAAAAGCAGCTAACCAGGGGTAGTTCCAAATGAGCTATTGCACCGTGCAGCAAGTGTATGATAAGGCCGGTATTACTGAAACAGAAGTAAGTAAGACTCGGGTTAAAGACGCTATACTTGACGCTGAAGCAGACGTGGACAAATTCACTTATACTACTTATTGGAAAACAGAGTTCTCGGGAACAGCGAGTTCTGGAACAGACGCTACAATTGTAGATTCTGGTGAGAGCTTACAGTCCAATGAATACATTAGTGACTACGTGTGGATTACAGGCGGCACGGGCGAAGGACAACTCCGAACAATAACAAGTAACGATGGTACAACACTATCTATTTCTGAAGACTGGGATACAAACCCAGACAACACATCAACGTACAAGATCATACACACGGGAACGAATCCAGTAGTGGAAGAGAAAAGAGACGGTGATGGAACAGCAGAACTATTTGTTAGCATTTACCCTATTAAAACATTAAAGTCTGTTGTTGTTGACGATACGACAGTAACTGTTTCTAAAATTTACGTAGACAAACAAACCGGCCGTTTAAGATTGGGTGGTAGTTTAGATCCTGAAGCTAGTTATTGGAGCGTGAAAGAATTTGAGACGAACGTTATTAATTATTGGTTCGGAGTAGATCATATTCCCAGGAACATACAGCGATTAACGGTTGTTAAAGCAGCTATCACTACCCTCATCGCGCAGCAGGGTAGCACGCACAACATCCCGAGCACTATATCTCTTCCGGAAGGTAGTCTATCGGTAGGCCAGGCTTACGTGAATATTGGTGCTACAATAACAAACCTACGAAAAGAAGAATCTAAACTGGAAACAGGACCAGGCAGAGTTCGCCGATACCATCCAGTGGTTTAAATTTCATCAATGCGATGTGTTGTTAAAAACCTCCATGGGTTTTTGGGGAGGAGCTTGTCCGGCTCCTCTCTTCTATGGATTTTCACAGACGGTGAGTATCGTCTTTAAACAAATACTTTCACCCAACCTACACCCAATAAAAAGGTGTTAAGTTGGGAGAAGACGTGTGAGCGCACGAAAAAAACTAACAGCAAAGGCTGTGAACATAGAGGAACAAAAAGTGACCATAAATTTTGAAGCGAGTTTTAGCGCATGGAAGAATCACGCCTTCGAGAGTTTCAAGAAAGAAGTAGTGAGAACCCCCGCAACTATCACTTACGACAATGTCTCTGAACAAGAAACAAAAGATTATGGCACCGCAGTAACCATTGAGGCTTTATTCTATCGACATGAAGACGTCACGGATAAGGCCAAACAAGGACTTCTACAGAACGCCGATGCTATTATTCAAACGCTGCCCACACAAACAATAACCAAGGGTGACAAAATAGCCTATGGTGGTGAGAACTACGAGATTATTAAACAGCCAACAATGCGGCGTTTAAACGGCGTGAGTTTTTACTATTTAGGTTTATGCGTTAAAATATAATGGCCGAAACCAGAACCATGACACGAGCGCACTTTAAAGAAGTGTGGCCGATGTACCTGGAAGGAATAGCAATCGATTTAACCGCAGCACTAAGGAGAAGATGCCCGGTAGATAAAGGGCGGTTGCGAAGAGGCATAGACTACCGAAGAAAAGGTAACACTATCGAGATATTCATGCCGTTTTATGGTTACTTTGTGGATCAGGGAACAGCTCCACACATTATAAGACCGAAGAATAAACAAGCGTTGGCTTTTGGAGTTCCAGGAACAGGACCAAGAGGTGGCAAGACAACAAATCAAGTGGTGGTTAAATTCGTTAACCATCCAGGAACACGACCGCAACCATTCATACGGGAGGCTTTCAGAATAGACCTTCCGAGAATAGCGCGAGAAAATGCAATGAGGCACCTAAGATGAGCGTTACAAACATACAATTTAAAAAGTTTTTATTTGAAACTGCTGAGAAGCTACGGAACGCCGACATATTCACTACAGCTCAGAGGGGAGTCGTCACGACCACTGACTCTGGAACGTTGACAGCAGACACTGATGTGCTCATAGCAAAGTCTAATGTTCGGAACATACGGAGTCTTACGGTGGGCGGCTCACCTTTGACTTACGGCAAAGACTACACCGTTAATTATGACTTTGATGATGGTGGCACTAAGAAAGCTAAGGTCTCTTTTACAGTTGCTCAGACGGGCGCGTACGAAGCACAGTACGACTACGGAACAGAAAGAATATTCACCGACTTCTCTGACAAACCAATGTCAATAAGCAGCTACCCAAGAATAGCGATAGGACTAAGCCCAAGCCCGACAGTACCAGGAGGAATAGGTAACGTTAACAGCACGGACGTGTTCTTCGAAATAAACGTTTATGATGCTGACATAATTAATTGCATCGAGTACCAGGAAGCAGTAAGGGATTTAATGACGGACAACCAGATAGGATTTTTTTATCTTGAAGGAGCGACCAGGCCGGTAAGTTTCGGACAACCAATCCCTAGTCCTTACGAGCAAGGCAAAACAAAAATTCACCAACACAAACAAGAATTTAAGAACGTGTGGAATTATGAGGTGAAGAATTGAAGTATGAAGACAGAGCGATTAAAGCTAGTTTCCTAGCGGGGATCACAGACATACTCGTAGGAATAATTATGCATTTTACCGGGTGGCACGAGTGGTGGTATAACCAATTTCACTTATTCGGCGTCATAGGACTGGGCATGATTGCTTATAGCTTCTGGCATTACACTCTCAAAGAGGGATATCCATGGAACCATATAAAGAACAAATTGATGAAGCAAACGAAACGCTAAAAAAGATACTTGAAGAAATGAAGGGTGTGAACGAGAACATATCGCTACTACGCAAAGAAACAAATCATGACCAACGCCGCATAGCAACCCGTCTCGAAGAAGCACTTGCAGCAATGAACAAATAAAAAAAAAACTACCAGGTGAAAAGAAAAAATGGCACAATCTGAAGCATTAGCAGGAGCACACAGTTACATACTGTGGGGTGTTGAATCAGTGTACAATACAGCGGTAACGCCAGACACTCACTTCTCGAAGAACACGACCGGTTTTAAACCAGTAATTAATAACAATACCACATCGAACTATGGGTTCGGTGGAACGTCTGAAGCAGAAGGCAGAAAAGTACATGACTACGTGCATGGGGTTCTCGATGTTAAATCACCATTGAACTTTAAAGTTACAACGTGGGAATGGCTCGAATGCGCACTCGGTGCTTTCAGTACAGATACTTATACTATCGCAGCAATACCAAAGAGTATGACTGTAGCGAGTAACATTGACAATCCAGGGTTAACATCGACTGACCAGAACGTTACTTATTCAGGAGGCGTTGTTGATGACTGGACTCTCAGAACAAGTGTGGGCGAACCAGTTAGTGTTGACTTAAACGTTCTGTTCGCACTAGCAGCGTTAGACACTTCTCTGGATACTCGTGTGGCATTACCAACAGACCAAACGTACACTTTCAGCGGAGCAAGCATAGCACTTCCAAGCGGCACGACAATACCTAACATTATCGACAGTTTAACACTGAGCGGTAAAAACAATTTTAAGATGTTGCAAGGATTGAGTAGTCGACTAACAAGAAACGCGCTACCGAAAGCAGCAGGTATAAACATCGATATCAGCTTAAAATACTTAAGCAACGATTTAATCACTGCAGCATTAGGAGCTGCAACACCAACAGCAACGGGCGGGCCAACAGAGTACGCAAGCATGGTGCTAGTTTTTAGTAATGGAACAAACACTATGACAATGACTCTGACAGGAGTACCGCTAACAGAGTTCGTGCAAATACATGAAAACACTGATCCGTTAGGTGAGGACTTGAAGTTCACAGCAAAAGATATCACCGCAGTATTATCGTAGATTAACATGGAGGAATTAACAACAATGGAAACACCAATGACAACACCAGAACAAAGCCCTGCGCCCGCGCACGTGGCAAGTAGAAGAGCACCCCAACAAGTACCCGTAGAAACAATAGTGCCAGTACACAATATAGTACCTTTAGTACCAGGACAAACTATCCCCGAACCATACGAAGCTTCAAAAGCAGTAGAGCCTGCAGGGATAGCAGCAGAAAATGCACCGAAAAGAACCTACGCTGAAGCACAAGCAGAAACCCACGCTTTAGAAGGAGAACAAGAACCTGACGAAATAAAGTGGGAGGACGTGGAAAACAGAGTACACCTGCGAAAGTTTGACAGTGAAGACATCGTGCGTTTACGAGGAGCGACCATAGTAACCTCTGGAGAAGACAAACAAACAAAAGTCAATATTGAAACCGGAGAACTGCAGAAGCGAGCAATTGTCATGGCTATCAGAAGCTGTCCGTGGTTCGAAGATATCGTACACGAAAGAATAGGTGTTAACGCGCCAATGTTCAGGAAGAGAATGTCTGAAGAGTTCAGACAAATACCTGTAGACATCCTAGACAAACTATTCAGAGTGTGCATGGAACATAATAAAAAACACTTTGCATCAGCTGAGTTCGAAAAAAAGTCTTAAACGTCCTTAAGGGCAGAAGCGAGGACCAGGAAGTAACAGCTCTCCTCCTGGAAAGAATGATGTGCCGATGGATGAACATCAGCTACAACGAACTAAAAAGGATCCCCGCTTATGAACTGGAGCAGAATATGCTTCTCTTTAGGGGCGTCTTGCAAGAGAAGCCAGAATTATTATTTACGAGGTAGGAACCTATGGCAGAAGAATTTATTATAAAATTTTCAAGTGATTTGAACGCTGGACTAGACGCGGCTACAGGTGGCGGTGGCGGTGGCGGTGCTGGAGGTAAAGCCAAAGGTGGCGGTGCTATCGGTGGTCTAGCGAAACTAGGTGGCTTAGTAGCTATAGGAACAGCAATACTTTCTATTCTTGCTGACTCGCTTGGTGGTTTGATTAAACCGATTAAATCCATGCTCACAGGAATCTTTAAACTCATAGGAGAATTGCTGCGGCCAATAGCAGATATAATTATTATTTTATTGCAACCTTTCCTGACATTGATACGACCGCTTATTCAAATGTTCCGGACTATGATGCAGCCGTTCATAGGTATAGCAAGGGAGTTCGGTAGGATGGCTAGTAATCAGATGGCGCAAGGAAACGTGGCGGGAGCGATGGGTTTGAGTCTTGAAGCAGCCAAAACAGTCATAGGGCCTTTCATAGTAAGTATAACAAGTATTCTTTTACAATTAGCAACAAGCACTCTTCTTGGTAGTGTTGGAAGTGTTGTTAATCTTTTAATCGGAGCTATAGGTCAATTGTTCTCTTTCATACCTGGTGTTGGCGAGCGAGCAATAGAGTCAGCTAACAATATGCAAATGGAAGTGTCCGGTGCTATGACGACAGCATCCACTGCAGTAAATACTTTTTTGCAGAACACCACCGATGTAGTGCTCGGAGCGATGCTAGATGACGCTCAAACTAGACTGAACAACTTCAAAGAAATGTATCCTAGCGATTACAATACCGTAATGTTTGAGATTCCTGCAGGCGCACTGGCAGAAATGAAAGCGGTAACAGGTGAGGATTCAGCAGCGATGGAAAACGCTTTCACCACGGCCATGGACGACATGAAAGATTCTACAGACACAGTTTTTAATTCTAAATCAGGAACTGCAGTGAGTGCCTACAAAGAAGGTCTTAATGCTTTAGACTTAGCGACTGCTGACTTCTTAAAAAATATGGAGAGTTCAGCATCAAGACTAAGAAATATAAACACTACGCCGAGTAGATCATCAGGAGGAGTGCTCGATACAATATTCGGGATTATAGGAATCAATTCAGGACGAAACGAGGTTAACTTATAATGGGAGATACAAGCATAGTAGTGGACGGTTATACATTTGTTTTCAAAGACTCAGATATAGAAAGTATCGAAGAAACACCAGTGAGTCAATCGGAAAACACTGAGATAGCGCAATCAGGCCCGATGGGCGGATACAACTACGACTTTAACGGAGCAAAAAAAACCATTAAGATAACCGGACAGTTAACTCTAGCAGCAACAACAAGAGTAGCCGGTTACTCAGTAACCACTATCCTCGCGCAGAAACAATGGTTGGAAAGCATGATTAACGGAAGCCAATCACCATTAGAACTTAACGATGACTTCGCGGGACAAAGCGTGTACCAAAAAGCTGGCGCGTTAGCTCCTTACCTTGCAAGCTTCACAAGCACTCAAGCAATGGTGGGGATCATAAGCTTTAAACGAGTGAGAGGAGAATCTAACTGGCTGCCCTTTTCGATAAGTTTGGAGGTCGGTATTTAATGTCGACTGACGCTCCAGTATTAGACACTGTCAACATTAACGGCGTTACAATAGACAGTTACAAAAGCCCTGTTAACGGTAGCTCATGGAGCATTAACAGCAACCAGGACCGAAGCACGATAAGAGAAGTTAATATTTTTTTGACGCGAGCGGTGACAGACGTCCTGGATATTAATAAAGCACTCCATCAGAAAGAAGCAACCATCCAACGAGGAGTAAACAGTGCTACTGATGAATACGTTTTCAGAGGAGTGGTGGTGAATCACAATGTTGTGGGTGGCCGTTACCAATTAACCCTCGCTGATAATCTTTTTTTAACAACGAAAAGAACAGTGAATACAACGTTCGATTGGAACACTGATACTGAAGCGGGCGTGGTAAGCGAGCTTTTTAAAACACTCATCAATGATTATACAGGATTAACAGCAGACGATACTAGCGTGCAGAATAGCGGCGCAACAATAATATTAAAAGAGTTCCGATGCAAAGCAGACACCGTGTTCAATTGCATAAAACGATTAGCAGACGCTATAGGATGGCAATTTTATTATAATCCTATAACAGACAAAGTGCACTTCGAACCCGTGGGCTTTGAAATAACTTCTTCTATTCTAAGAACAGGAGTGAACATTCGGAAAGTACCGTCCTGGAAAGTAGACAGCCTATCATTAGTAAACTATGTCGAGCTCCGAGGAGCAGTACAAGAAGTCAGAACAGACGTTAACGGAAGGATAGGAACAACTGCAGGGTTCACCACGAGCGAGATAGCAATGCCAGAAATACCTAGCAGCGTAAAAGTATTTTGTGACGCTAGTAACCCTCCAACAACAATAAGAACAGGAGGAAATGTCTCGATAGAAACATACGATTACGAAGTGCATCAAGATCCTAAAGAAATAGAATGGAACAATGACCAGTACACTCCAGGAGCGAGCGATTACGTTTATGTGGACCTTGGATATTATGTGCCAGTGCCCGTAGTTGTTGAGGATGCTGATAGCATTAAGATATACAGTGATGACGATCCTGAAAAAATCAAGAAGAAAGTTCTTAAAAAACCAGAGATAACGAACAGGGAAGACGCTGAACAGTACGCGCAGCAATACCTCAATGATTTCAAGGCCCCGATAGTAACTAGCTCTATAGACGTAACGAACATTAGTGGTTTACGAGTAGGACAGCGCATACAAGTTATAGACGATTGGAACCCTGAATACACTAACTCATACCAAATAACAAGCGTTAAGATGAGCAGTCCGTACAGTGGTGATCGTGTTACTATTGCAAGCGTTGTAGTGGACGAAGATTTATACGCTTTCAATATTTTACAACGAATGAACAGGCTCGAGGAAGAGAACCTGGGTGACAGCGATATTATACTATTTGTTAAGAATCTTGTTCGACCAGGAAAAGTAAAGCGATGGTACAGCAAGATGGAAAAGAGAACTCAAGCTGCTACTACAGGTATTTATGGTCATGCCAGGTACGGGATTTATGGTACTAGCCAATACGCTCCCGCCACTCTTCCTAGTTATGCGGATGATTATATTATTCCCGGGAATAATGAATACAGAGAGTTCTTCAGAAGCGATGCGTTCGATGGTACTGGAACAGCAACGTGGAACACAACAACAAACGAGCTAACGTTCACGAGCGGCCAAACAAGAACGACCGATAACCTAGCGTTAGGAATAAGTTATGATTATTTCACCGTAACCCTTGGAAGCATGACAGGAAGCGTCCTGGTAGAAATAACTGGTGATGGCGGCAGCACATGGCAAACAGTAACTCTCAACACCAGGACCGCGTTCAGCAGCAGCGATGGAACAGGAACTAAACTACGATTCACAGAGAACGCTGCGAGCACAGCAACGATTAAACCAAGTGAGGACGGCTTCGGAACTTTTGACGATCCAGGGCTTAAATGCACACTCGAGGAATGATACCTATGACAAACGGAAGCGTGATGAATTTTCAGAAGAAGCAAGTGTATATTTATCGTGGTAATACTGATAACGCTGACCTTTCAGCTACTCAGTATTTGCCTGCTAGCAAGTTGAAATTAGGCACTAGCAACGGAACGCCGAACACCTCGAACACTGACCTCACAAACCCTATACCTATAGGTCATGGTACGGCTCTAGATACTTTCGAGAACGTATTAACGGGAAGCGCGGGTGGTGATAACAGTACAGATAACACTTCGGTTTTTAAGATTGGAGCTAACCAAATAGACGACACAGCCCAGAACTTGATAGCGAATAGTTCAAGCGCGACCAAGACGTGGACTAAGACTCTGGGAACGAACGCCACAGCAACAGAATACACTAGCTTATGGTTCTACATTAAAGACGCTACCGCACTAGCTAAGTTTTTGAGCAGCGGCACCAATCTAGAAGTAAAAATTGGTAGCGACTCAAGCAATTACTACAGCGAAACCTACGAAGCGAGTGACCTGGCTGTAGGATGGAACTGGCTAGACATGGGAGTGCTTAATCTTCTCACAGAAACAGGAAC
>Ga0307928_10002161_pt1 | contig 15075 bp, 20 predicted proteins | sample AceLakmetagen232_FD_201815 | JGI IMG/M metagenome (GOLD analysis project Ga0307928, IMG submission 201815) | Saline water microbial communities from Ace Lake, Antarctica - #232 | ecosystem: Environmental > Aquatic > Non-marine Saline and Alkaline > Saline | place: Antarctica: Ace Lake... | reverse complement strand
AAGAATTCAAAAAGAAAGATGTTAAATTTATTTCACTGACAGAAGGCTTTGATACGACAACGCCTCAGGGAGAATTGTTCTTCTTCATTGCAGGAGCGTTCGCTCAGTTTGAAAGAAAATTGATTCAAGAGAGAATCAACGCTGGACTGAAAAGAGCTAAGGCAGAGGGGAAACATCTGGGAAGGCCAAAAGGTTCTAAGGATAAGAAGAGAAGAAGGAAGTCAGGATATTTTTTGAGGCATCAAAAAGAACGACAGGAAGAGCACGCCAAAGAAACAGGAGTTCATCTCCCAATACATGATTTTGAAAAAGTCACCCCCTAAACAACTAAGTTATTTAAAAATTATCAAAATACACTATAACCACCCCTCAATTCTAAAAAACAAATAAGCAGGTGATTGTTTACTCCAATTTCTAAGATAAAGGAAAATACTTATATACTAAGTTAGTTAGTGATTATCATGGCAGACATTCATTTGAATTTCGGATTGACAGAAGAAGAGCATTTACTTGCAAAGGATATTAAGCAAAATATGAAATCCAACAATTGGAAAGAATGTTTCATGGAATTAATTGCTGCAGAGAAAAAGCGGAGTAATATTTAATGGGAGAAATTATGGGATTGGAAACTGGCATTGATTTGCCAAGCATGGCTTCTTCCAAAGTTGGAGTTTATATTTTGATAGGATTAGGAATTTTAGTATTATTGGGAATTATTGCAGGAGTTGTTTTCTGGTATTTCCAAAAGAGGCTTTACAGATATAAAATTGTAGTGTTTGAAAATATTTCTGGGGAAGGTTGGAGAGTAGGATATAGAGACACTGCAAAATATTTGAGATTGAGCAAAGACGGAACTGAGGTTTTATTCCTGAGAAAAAAGAAAATACCATTAACTGCCTATGGGAAGAAAATGGGACTGAATCAATATTGGTTCGCAATCGGTCAAGATGGCGGTTGGTATAATATAACATTAGGTGACTTGGATGCAAAGATGGGAACTCTTGACATTGAGCCAGTTGACAGAGATATAAAATATATTTCTGTTGCTATGAGAAAAAATGCAGCTGAGAATTACGGCCCTAAAATAACTTTTATGGATAAGTACGGAGGATGGATTTTTGGAGGAATTGCAATAATAATTATTTTCGCAGGTTCGTATTTTATAATTGAGCAGATAGGCGGATTAGTGAGGTCCTTGTCTCAAACAGCAGATGCTCTGACAAAAGCAACAGAACCTATGATGAAAGCTTTGGGCCATGTTGATTCAATTTGTTCAGGAGGGTCTGGAATCTCAGCTTCTTAATATGTGGATTGATTATATTGCACCAGCTATTATTTGTTTATGCTTATGGATTTTCATGGTCTATTTTACTTTGAAGTTAATTGAAGATTACAAAATTAAAAAACAAAAAGGGAGGTATAGAGAAGAAGATGACATTGGAAAAAGAAAACAAGGAGGATCCAAAGGAAGAGAAACCAACACTAAACCAAGCACTAGAGGAAGTGGAAATTCTAAGCGAAGAAAATCTGAGATACAAAACGCTGTTGAGCATGCAAGACGAGAGCTACTTTCGGACTGAGCTGGTTGGTTCAATTTTAAAATTAGATGACAGGTTTGCAAACTTTGATTCCAGATTAAAGGACTTGAATAAAATTTTATACAAGATACTCAACAAGAAGTAATTATTTTTTTATTATATTCATCCCTGCCGAACAGGGTGACAAACTCGGTGGCTCAGAGTATAACTGGGCCAATTATAATTATAAAAAAGATTATAGTGAGGAGTTTCGATTAGGTTCTCTCCACACTTATGGGAAGGCGGTTAAGCCTTCATAAAAAAATGAAATAAATTTTTTCTAACGTTCTACAATCCTATATCTAAATAGAACCGCCTTGTGCCTGTTGTGCTTGTCTTGCTCGAAGAGCCAAGAACACAATTAAACCAAGTAAAAGAACTGCAACTGCAATTGTAAATATTGTTGGGATTTTATTTCCAACAGCAGTTACACCAGTTGTAAGATTAGCAACTAAAGCCCTACTAGCATTATCCTCAGCAGAACCTGCTTCCAATAAACCAGCTCCAAATAAAATTCCTATCCCAACGAAACCAACTACTATGGTAAATACCAAACCAATTACTCCATTAAAATTAGAGGAAATTAAACCTGCCTGACCTTTCTTACCCATGCCATCTCGCATAAGCTTAGCCATTAATCTTTCACGCTTTTTATTAAAACTTCTCATATACATCCTCCATTCTAATATTATTATACTAACTTAGTATTAAAAGGAGTGTGAACAATGTAACAACACTATAACATAGGCCTATGTGGGCACACATGAGGGCATGATGGAAATTTTAATCTGACCGCCTCATGTCCCATTGTTAATGGTATTATTAGTATTATCGTGCATGCTCGCACTTTCGCTATTTTGACTTTCAATTTTTTCGTCATATCCGTCGTTGACGTACTTAGATGCAGTCCTATCAGAGATACAAAAGGCCTCTGCTAATTTCTTCTGAGTTAGCTCTGGCAAATTACGATGGACTAACTTAAAAGTTTTAGCTAAAGCCCTTCTCTCAATCTGGATTGGGGTGAGCTGTCGGTCTTTATCTTCGGCATCCTCAATCATATCATCATACTTATTCTTCTTGTATTTATTTGATTCTTCAATCAAGTTTGGAAAGAAAGTATACTGAGAAAAGAAGCCTCCGTCGAAATCAGGTTTGGCTGCAGTATAATCCCAATCCTTTTTCCCTTTGATATATAATTTCTTCTTTGCTTTAGGCCCAAAGAAATCAAACACTCCCCTCTCGAATTCTCCATGAAACTTGACATTGATTAAGGCGTGACTTCTTGCAAGAGCATAGAACTTCGGAAGCTCAAAGTATGATGGAATTATTAATATAAGTATTTGATTCAATTGTCTACACTTCCTAAAATATCTTTTCAATTCAACAGCAGCCTGTTTCATTCCATGAGTTGTTAAGTCATCACCTTCATCCAAAACATTAACAGAGTACTGGGGATTGACGAAACTTTGCTTAACAAGTTTCTTCGCATTAAGAGCAACATTGTTTGATGTGAAAACATTATTAGTTCCATGAAGCTCATTGATTTTATTGGTGAGATAAGTTCCGCAGTGAGTTGCAAGTGTTGACTTACCATTTCCAACGGCATCGTTTCCTGAAATTATAATCAAGAAGTGCATATCATTAATAATTCTTTTTGCATAGATGTCAAGGTTACTTGCAAGGGTTTCATTGATATATGCTCCATTACTTTTTTGTCTTGGGAATGTTCCAAGTGGATATTCTTTTTCGAGAAATTTCATTTGAATAATTTGCTGACCTCAAAACCAATTCCAAAGATAAGCAAACTATATCCCCAGAAGACAAGGTGTTGAAAAATCCTATTTAATGTTTCTGGTTTCATTACAAATCAACAGCGGCCTTTGTAGCATCTTTTTTCTTAGGAGCTGAAAGCCCATGAGAATCAACTTGCTGCCTGGCGAAGTCCTCAAATTTAAACATAACTTTTGTAAGTGAATACCAGTTCTTTTTATTAAATTTAAGCTTATTGTTTGAACCATTGAAATTTATAACATTTGATTTTCTCATGATTGGTTTGTTATTTATAGTGTATTCAATTATTTTTCTAAGCAAGTGAAACTCTTCTTTCTCAACAGGTTTCATTAGTGGAAAAACTTCATAACACAAACTAATCAAATTAGAAATTACAACCTCATAATTATATTTTGAATATTGTGGATTCCATGCAAGCAAATTTATTCTAACATTATTAATTAATTCTTGAGCAACATGGATTCTTTGCATTTTCAAAACCGCTTCATTAAAAGTTGCTTCTTCATTGTGAACATCAATAACCATAATATACTAAGTTAGTAACTCTATTTAAATATGTTGTAGAAGGAATTGATTTTGAGGAAGGTTTAAATATTTAACAAGCTAAGTAAGTGTAACACATTATGGAAACTGTAACAGACTTTGACCCAAAAAAAGATTTGCCAAGTGATGGAATGTTTTCAGATCCAAAAGTTTTATACGGATTAGCAATATTTTTTGCATTGGCATTTGTGTTTATTTGTGTTGATGGATATAACGCATTGACTTATGAAAATCCAATGGACATTGAAATTAATTTTGATGAAGGAATTTCAGCAGATGAATTTCAATATAAGATTTATGAAAAAGCAATTGATGAAGACTTAAAAAAGGGAACTTCGATTGAAGCAATTAAATTGAAATTCAAATATTTCTATAAATAATAATGGTTAAGGAAACAAGATTTGGTGATGTCGTGTTTCGTGACGGACAGGGATTTTCGGAAGCTCCTCCGACACAACAAGAAACAATAAGAGAAGTATTGAAACCAACAAGAAGACGTAGTTCAAGGGGAGGGTCTTCTTCATCTTCTCCAGCTCCAAGTGTAGACACAAGACAATCAACAATTCAAACTCCAACTCGTTCTGCTGGAGAGGTTCAGGCTCAAAGAGAAACAGAAAAAGAAGCCCAACAAGAATCAATAAAAAAAACATTTCTAATAAGAGAACAAAGACGTTCAACAATGGAAACTCCAACTCAGGCTGCAGCAGCTCCTGGAGTAGACACAAGGCAATCAAGTTTACAAACTCCAACTAGAGGAGCAACAAGATTGAGCGAAGCTAGAAGATTCAAAAGAAGAGTAGTTGAACGAGGAGAAGTTCAACAGCAAAGAGATATTCAAGAAGTTAAAAGAAAAAAAGAAAGAGGGGAGCGTTTCAGAATAGGACTTTCAGAGAAGGAAAAACAATTGACAACAGAAGATGTTATCAAAGGAAGATTTAAAGAAGTAGGAACTGGCATTTCAAAAGTTGGAATTGCTGTTGGTGAAGGTTCTGTAAATCTTATATCAGATTTTGGAGTACAACTTATTGAATTCGATGAGCAGGGAAAAAGAATCCCACAGAAGAGATTTGAATTCAAAGGAGATTTTGCAAAAAGAATAAAAGAAGAACCATTAACAACTGGAAGCTTAATTGGGGGAGCATTAGTTATAGCACCATTGGCAGCAGGTTCTGTTGGAACAACTATAAAATCAATTTCTACAATTGGAGCTAAGGCAACATTTGCAGAAACACTTTCTTCATTCTCTCCATTAAAAATAAGACCAGGAACATTTGGAGGATTAACTTCTGCAAAGGCAAGTCAAGCAAAGTTCGATGTAGTCTCTCAAAAGCTAGTAAAGGATGGAAAAACTTTAAGGTTTGTTTCTGGAAGAGGCGGAGAGTTCGACGATATATTTTTATTCTCAAGGCAAGTTTCAACAAAAGGAACAGGGGTTGCAACAACAACAATAATTTCTCAAGAGACAAAATTGGTTGGCGGAAAATTAATTCCACAAATTAGAACAATTCAAGCTAAGCAATTATTTACTTCTAAACCAGGAGCTGCAACCAAAGTGTTTTCTGGGGACTTATTGGGAAGGGTTGATTTATCAAATGTTATTGGCTCAGGTTCTAAAACTTTAACAACAATAATTTCTCAAACTTTAGTAACTCCAAGAGGAGTTGAGTTCACAGCTAATTTATTAAAAGCTCCAGTGTTACAAACTGCAGCTGGAACTGCAATTCAAAAAGATTCTTTCACAGCTTTTGCTGCAGGTAAAGCAACAGGATTTGGAGGAATCCTTAGAGTTCCAAAGGCAAACATAAGAGGTGTAGAAATAGATATAACAAATATTTTTGGAGGAGGAGCAGGAACAACGATTGTTGGAGCTGGCCCATCATCAAAACAAATAACTTCAACTGCAGCCCAACAAGTTAGTGCAGCATTATCAGCTCCAAAAATAGTTCCTCCAAAAATTACAGGGCCATCAATAAATATATTAGCTCTTCCATTATTAGCTCCAGCAAAACTTGATTCTCAACAGGCGGCAATTGTTGAAGAGTTCCAAATGATTGATACAATACAAATTCCAAAAATAAAGCAAGAGCCAATTCCAACAACAACACAAACTCTTCAAACTCTCACTTCTCCAATTGTTGAGCAAAAGCCAAGACAACGAAGCAGGGGAAGAACAAGGCAAGATGCAATTCCAGGATTAGATGTCAAACTAATACAAATTCCAGAGCAAGAGCAAAGAACAACTCCAGGTCAAACATTAAGGCAAAGGTTGCAACTTGTTCCAGGATTCGCTAGACCTCCAACAATTAATCTTGCAATACCAAGAATAATTGATAAGCCAATTATTGGTATAGGTCTGAGACTTCCAAGAATATCAGCACCCAGAGCCACAGGAAACTTTGGAGTACAAGTTAGAAGGGGTGGTGAGTTCTTTTTTATTGGAAATTTTAAAACGCAACAGAGAGCTTTTGAGAGAGGGTTAGATGTTACAACAAAAACACTTGCAGCAACATTTAAATTAACTGGGCCTGGTATAGCTCCAGGTGCTCCTGCAGGATTTAGAACAAAGAAAACTGGATTGGAAACTTTGTTCATTGAGAAGAGAGGAAGAAGGCTAAGTAAGAAATCTGAGACAAGAGAAATTCAATTGGCAAAGACTAGAAAATCTAAAAAGAAAAAGAAAAAGAAATAACGATGGATGAAGAATTACAAAAAAGATATGAGGATGAAATAACAGCAGCAAAGCTTGGAGCGGCTTCGGCTAACTTGGCAGCGGATCAAGAGGCTTTCAATAATCAAGTAGAGGAAAAATCAATGGTTAGAGAGCAGCTGGATTTGTCAGAAGAAATTGCAAGGATTGATTATTTGATAAAGGGTTGGTCTCTTGAACCTGGAGAAGATGGAAAACTAATTTGGAAAGCTCCAACAAATAAAGATATGATCATATTTTCAGATTATGGGATTCACCTAATACGAAACACTGTTTGCTGGTACATGAATAAAAATTTATTGTTATCGAATTTTGATGAGAACACAATTAGAAAAAAGATGTGGGACTTCACAAACGATTTGATTGATACAATTTTCATGGAGTACGACAAGGTTTTTATTTCTCCAAGCACCCAGGATTGTATTGATGTGTTGAAAGAAAGAATAAACAAAAAAGTAAAGATTTCAAGTTATGCTTTGGAAGTGGCAGGGAAGAAATTCAATAAAGAAGATTTAGTCAATGAAAAATTTGCAGAGATAGAAGATAAGATTGAGGAGGAGCTAGAGAAAATAAGACAAAATATTGTTAAGTCAAAATTAAAAAGATACGTTCTAATTGTCAGAGTAATTCAAGACGCAATCCATGTAACATTTATGAGAGCATGGAAAGGCCAGGAAAGAATAACTCTAAGACAACACATTAATGTATCAGAAAGCAGAGGGATGCCAATGCAGCCTCAACAAAACGGAGGTGGTTTCGGATGGGGAAGAAAGTAATTTTAACTTTATTTTTAGCATTATTTTTATTTACAATAGTTTCAGCAGTGCCTCCATTTCAATCATCAAATCCAAATCAAGGCTTAACTTTGGAATATCAGAAATTTGACAACTTGAAATCAGGTTCTGAGTTTGAAGTTAACCTTCATGTTTTTAATTCTAGTAATGGTTTACTTATGACTAACCAAACAACAGAGTGTATTTTTCATGGTTATTTTGCAAATGGTTCTCATGCTATAGAAACACCAATGTTATTTGATGAAGAAGGTAGGAATTTTGAATTGCTGATACCTTCAATATTTTTTACAGTTGGAAAAGGTGCTGTTATGATGCGGTGCAATTCTTCAACTGCAGGAGGGTTTATTTCAGTTCCAATTGTTGTTACAACAACAGGGCTTGAACTATCAACCTCTCAATCTATAATATATTTAATTTCATTTTCATTTCTAATTTTCATTTTCGGATTGTTAATGCTTGGGTTGGCTAAGATTCCAAGAGACATAAAAGACGATGGCGGATTTATTATTAATGTTTCTAAACTAGAAGCGGTAAGGCCTGTATTGATGGGATTGGCTTGGATGGTTTTAACAGCAATAACTTTCATTGTTTCAAATGTAACAATAGCATATATTCAAACAGGTTTGATGGGGAAGTTTATTTTCTTAATTTTCCAATTGATGATGCTGTCAAACTTATTGATTCTTCCACTAGCAATAATAAAAATGATTCAGAGAATTATGTTAAGTAAAGAGATGCTTGGATTAATTGAAAGAGGAGTTAAGATTTAATGGGAAACAAAAGCAGACCAGCCAGGATGGATGAAAAATTGTTTTCAGATTTATTCAAAGCTGGAGCAACAAGGCTTGAAAAAAACCTGAGCAGATGCAGCCCAAGAGAAATGACTATGCCAAAAATATCAAACCTTGCAACAAGGTGTCCAAGTTATCCAAAACTATTGGAGGAATTAATATCACTACCAGAAAAGAAAAAAAAATAAATAAGAAAGGTCAACTCAATACGACGCTAACAATCATAATTGGATTGATATTAATAGCAGCAGTTGCGGCAGCAGTAACGATTGGGTGGGGAGTTGTGAAAATAGCTTCTGATGAAATTATTCCAGAACTAACAAGCATTGGAGAAATTGCTCCAGGAATAAATTTAAGCGTATATACAATTCTAGTTTTACAGCCAGTGAGTATAATTATAGATAACATTGATTTGATAATTGGGCTATTATACATAGTTGGAATTATTGGATTATTAGGCCTGGCGTATATTTCAAGAACAAATAGAAATGGATGGATGATTGCATTATTTGTTGTAGCAGTATTGATTGTTATAATTTCATCAATATTAATTAGCCAGCACTATGAGGAATTTTATTTGGGTCAAGATGAGCTAGGAGCAAAACTTAGAGAAGCTGCATTGGTTTCTTATCTAGTAATTTACAGCCCAACGATATTAACAATAGTTGCATTTATTGCAGCAATAATTTTATTCACAGGAGATGAGGAGGCCCAGTTTAGATAACATGAAAAAGATATTTATATTTTTATTTCTAGGATTATTCTTAATGAGTTTTGCTAGTGCAGCATTTCCTACAAGCGATTTAATTTCTTATTATAAATTCGATGAAACATCAGGAGCTACAGGAATAGATACTTTTGCAAATAATGATTTAACAACTAATGCAACAGTAGGTAGTTCTGGAAAAATCGAAACTTCTTATGATTATTCTGCTGGAAATGTTTGGAGTTTAAAACAAAATTTTCCTTTTCAATCAACTGGAACTGCTTCATGGTGGGTTAAACTTAATGTTTTAACTAATGGAAAAACTCACATGTTGGACCCTCAAAATGATGGAGGAATACATTGTCAGGTATTTAATTCAAAATTTTATTGTGCAGTAAACGATGGAGCTTTTTTAATTTCCTCAACAACTCCAAGCACATCAACCTGGTACCATGTAGCTATTACTTGGGATGGAAGTAATGAAAGACTTTATATCAATGGATTAAATGAAGCGAACTTGTCAGCTGGTAGTTCAACAAGTACATCTAATTTAATCGTTGGAGCTGCTCAAACTTTGGGAGCTTATCTCGATGGAAATTTAGATGAGTTAGGAATTTGGGGAGCAGCTAAATCTCAAGCAGAAATATCAGACTTATATAATTCTGGGGATGGATTATCGCTAGACGAAGCAGGCGCAAAAATAACACTAATTGAGCCAGAGAATGAATCAACGATTTCAGATATAGGAAGTAACTTTTCTGTTGAGATGGATGCAGGATTAGGTTTTAATATTAGTAATGTTACATATTTTGTTTGGGATGATAGCTCAACTATATTTAATCAAACAACAATATCAGGAGAGAATCAAACATTAAACAATACTTTATTTATAGATAATTTTGTTATAGGTGATTACAAATGGAACGCTAAATGTTGTTGGGAAAATGCAACATTTAGCAATTGTACTTTTGGAGAAGAGAACCTTACTTTTAATGTAATTCCATTCAGTACAATATCAGAAGATTTTTCACCTTCGGTTTTAGAAGGAGATACTCCAAACTTCTCAATAAATATTTCTATTATTACATTTGAAAGATTATCAACAATATCATTTGTATACAATGGAACAGAATTTCCAGCATCATTTGTTGAATACGAAACTAATAAATGGTTCTTGTCAATAGAAAAAGAAATCAAAGAAGTTGAAGGAATAGAGACTGTTGAATTTTATTGGAATGTTTTATTGGAAAGTGGATTCTCTCAAAACTCAACTATTCACAATCAAACAATTTCTGAAATAAGCATTGATGATTGTTCGGTTTTTACAAATCAAATATTTAATTTTACAATTGTTGACGAAACAACTCAAGATATAATAAACGGAGCTACAGGAAATACTTCATTAAAAATTGATTTAACATTTTCTTGTCTGGATAACTCAGCGGAGATAATTCAATTCTCTCAAGGTTATTCAAAAATAAATCCAGCAAGGGTTTGCATGAATACTCCTATTGGAAATTCAAGTTTGAGGATGGATGCAGTCATTGAATATTCAGCCGCAGAAAAATTTGTTGAATTTTACAATATACAAAACTTTGTTTTCACATCAATAAATGAATCTCAAAATATAATTTTATACAACCTGGATGAAAGTGAAGGAGAAGAGTTTAAGATAACTTACAAGGGCCAAGATTTTATTCCAGTAACAGATTTGATTTTACAATTACAAAGAAGATATATTGATGATGGAAAATTCAAAACAATAGAAATTCCAATGAGTGGCACTAATGGATATACAATAGCACATCTGGTTCCAAATAATGTAATATATAATTTAATTTTCATAAAAGATGGAATTGTTCTTGATACTTTCAACGAAGTTATTGCAGATTGTCAAAATCCAGATATTATTCAATGTGAAATAAATCTAAATGCGTTAATAACTGGATTGGATTTATTTCACATTGTAGAGGATGGAGAATTTTTTTCTTCACTTACTTTCGATAAAGAAACTAGAGAGGTTTCATCAACTTTCGGAATATTAAGTGGAGTGAGTGATGTTGTAAACTTGGATGTTTTATTGCTTGATAACTTCGGAAACAACACAGCATGCTCAGATTCCCTAACTGCAGCAGGAGGAACTCTTTCTTGCGTAGTTCCTGATAGCTTCGGAAATGCAACAATTTATGCAAAAGTAGTTTTTCAAGAAGATGTAAAAAATGAAGGATATATTTCAATGAGAGAATCCCCAAAAGACCAATATAGAGGAGTTCTAATTTTTGCATCAACAATATTATTATTTCTAATCTTCGGAATTGGGATAAGTGACAACGTGAATATTTCAGCAGTGTTCTTGATTGTTGGCTCACTACTATTATTTGGTTTAAACATATTCTATTCGACATCATGGCTTGGAGCTGGAGCAACTATTCTATGGTTCATAATAGCAGTAATAACAATAATAATTAAAGGAGGAAACAAGAGATAATGTCAGGCTATATTAGAATGATTGCAGGAGGGGTTTTCTCTGCAGTTTTCATATTATGCGTTGTTATTTTCGCAAGTCAATTTGCATTGAATAACGATTCAGATATAAGCATCATAGATGATTCGAGGTTTGTAAATTTAGAATCAAGCTTGAAAAATAATCTATCAACACTAGAATCTGATGCCAAAACATCTCAGGAATTCTTCTTTAAAACAACTCTAGAGAGTGGAGACCAGCACTCCTCAACAGGTGCTCAGTTTAAGATTGGGCCAATGACAGCACTAGGGCTTGCAACTAAGTCTTTGGATATAGCCTTCTTTACAATTGCAGGAGTTGAATTCACTTTCATATTGATAGCATTAATTTCAATGTTAACTTTCACAATTGGTTATTTCACAATTAAAGCATGGCTTGGGAGAAGTCCAGAGTAAGATGCCAACTTTTGAATTTCCAAATGGAACAACTCCTGATGAAGTATTGGTTGGAGTGTCAACTTCTGTTCCAGCCTTCCCAATAATGATTCTAGTGTTCACTTGGTTTCTTCTATTTCTTGGAGGCTCGGTTAGACAAAATAAGCGGTTCGGATATGCAGACATGCCTGCGTGGGCTGTGATGGCTTCTCTTGGAACTTTGTTAATGTCATTGGTCTTTACAATCAATTCTGGAATGATTGCTCTGGAAGTTCTTCTAGTGGTTATAGCGGTTACAATATTATGTGCAATATGGTTCTTTATGAGTAGGGGAAGGTTTGAATAAAATGGATAAGAATGTTTTACAATCTTTGAATCTAATGGAAATTGATGTTGTTAAAGTAAAAGGAAAAATTGCTGGAATCAAAGATCCAATTGAAATTGTAATGGACAGCACAACATTCAATGAGTGGAAAGGAAAACTTGAAGCTCCAGAAAAAAAGAAGATGGGGTTCGGCCAGGCATTTATGAGCGAAGCAAAAAGGCTTGCAATTCAAAAAAAGAAATAATCGGTTAACCGAATAACTTTTAATTGGTGTTTTCTATAGAATCTTATGGAATGTCCTTACTGTGATGTAGAAATGAATTCAATGGGCGGAGAAAATATCTGTCCTAATTGTAGGCTGGCCATTAGCATAACTTTTGAAATGCCTCAAACACCACAAACCAAACTTTCTTTTTTCCTTAAATCTCTTTCTTTGCTCAATACACTCTCACCCCATCGTTTCTTATGAAGTACTAATTTGACCTACCACAAACTATATAAAGAAGTACCAATTTAACCTATCATGGAAAACAAGAAAAAGTTCGGACTTGACCAAATATTGGCCGAAATAAAATCAAGAAAATCACCAGCTCAGATTTCTAACGAATTCAATATTCCAAAACAAACTTTAAGTTATAGCCTCGGTAAACTAAAGAAAATGGGATGTATAGAAAAGGTTGGTTATGGGACTTGGGAATTTATAAGAGAAGTACCAATTCAACCTAAGGGCACCTCTGAGGTCAAAACTGGACTTAGAGAAATTAGAGGCCACGCTTTTATTTGGACAATTGAATTCACAGAAGGTTATGACTGGAAACAAATCGTTGAAAATTTCAAGAGGAAATATCCAAGTAGTAGATTAACATTCAAGAAAATCTGTAATAAGAAAGTCAACAGAACGATATTCAAAAGCAGAAAAATTTGGTTAACAAAAAGGGGATTGACAATATATGAATCACTAGACTTCTTAGACAAATCTTCATTTACAGTTAAGGGACAGGCAGTTTTTGAGATGGACAGATTAATCAAAGACTTGTTAAAAAAGCTGAATCTGAAAATTCAACCTTATACTTTTAATTGCTCTAGAGAGCATTTCGCACACGTAAAAAATCAAATGGCAAGACAATTCAATGACGAGAAGAAAAAATTATTTGTTGAATATAATGGAAAACATTTCTGGATTGACCACAGCCACAGAGAAAATGAGGAAGAAACTGACGATGCAAATACAAGCGTACAAGCTCAAAATTTTTATAAGTCTCAAATGAAAACAGGCTTCGCAGTTACTCCAGAAGTTGTTTTGGATGGATTCAAGGAATCGGCTGGACAAATAGAAAAGGCAGTTGTTATGATTGGACAGAACGCGAAAAATGTTGATTTCCATATGGAGAACATGCGGTCACACGTTGGAGCAACAAAAGATTTGAGTGCTGCAGCTGTAGATTTGAAAAATGGAATTAATGAATTAATGACTTTGATAAGGAGTAAGCTATGATAGGTTTTTCTAAATATAAACAAAGAGGTGATGGGGGAGATAATTTCAAAACCCACACCCTTAATATTCAATGGTAGATAATAAAAATTACTGGAACAGAAGTTGCGTAATTGACGATTGCTTTGGAATAGCATTTCCAGGTTCAGAATATTGCAAAGACTGCAGAGCAAAAAAAACAATAGAACAGGAGCGTCAATATGAATTTTATTGAAGAAGTCAAGGCCGCAATTATTGATAATGATAATTCGGCTAACCGAATAAATAACAATGATGAAGAGTTTGACGAAGCTTTATTGAATGAGGATATTTATGACCCAGAGGAAGAAGAAAAGAACTCTCACAATGATGAAGAGTTTGACGAAGCTTTATTGAATGAGGATATTTATGACCCAGAGGAAGAAGAAAAGAACTCTCACTTTTCGTGGATGGCGAGAAAATGAATCTCCCACACGCTAAAGCATGGGGTATCAAAGCTTAGAAACATGGCAAAACAAAGAAGTAAAAAAAACGGATCTACTAACGATGATTGGGCTACTCCTGATTATATCCTAGAAGATATTAGAAAAGAATTTGGAGAGTTTTTTGATCCTTGCCCATTAAAACACGATTTGAATAAATGGAATGGTTTAGAGATAGAGTGGAAGGATGTTAATTTTATTAATCCTCCCTATAACAATAAGGATAAAGTTGCATTTATCAAAAAAGCTTATGAGGAATCATTGAAAGGAAAAACTTGTATTATTCTAATCCCTTCCTCAACAGAACTCCCAATATTTCACGATTTAATACTTCCTCATGCACAGGTTAGATTTATCAGAGGTAGAGTAAAATTCAAAGGATTTAATTCAAAGGGAATTTATACAGAAAAAGGAACTGGGCAGATGGGAAGTATGTTTGTAATTTTTAACAAACTAAATTCAGAGGAGGAGGTTAGGACTTGTTCAACCAAGCACGACATTCCTACCAAGTCTAAAGACTCAGGTATACTGCCTAAATTTACATGAAAGTTGCACTCTATGTTAGAAATTCAACTAACGAAGATAGACAAAACCCAGAGACGCAGCTAAGGCCACTAAGGGAACGCTGTGAAAGAGAAGGATGGAAATTCGAAGTATTCCAAGAATTTGCATCTGGTGCGAAGGAGAGCCGCCCAGAGATTAATAGAATGTTACAACAGATAAGAGCAAAGAAATTTGATGCTGTGATGGTTTGGAGATTAGACAGATTGGGAAGGTCATTAAAACACTTGCTGCAGTTGATAGAAGAATTCAAAAAGAAAGATGTTAAATTTATTTCACTGACAGAAGGCTTTGATACGACAACGCCTCAGGGAGAATTGTTCTTCTTCATTGCAGGAGCGTTCGCTCAGTTTGAAAGAAAATTGATTCAGGAGAGAATCAACGCTGGACTGAAAAGAGCTAAGGCAGAGGGGAAACATCTGGGAAGGC
>Ga0307928_10002160_pt1 | contig 15077 bp, 12 predicted proteins | sample AceLakmetagen232_FD_201815 | JGI IMG/M metagenome (GOLD analysis project Ga0307928, IMG submission 201815) | Saline water microbial communities from Ace Lake, Antarctica - #232 | ecosystem: Environmental > Aquatic > Non-marine Saline and Alkaline > Saline | place: Antarctica: Ace Lake... | reverse complement strand
GAGGCGCGAGTTATTCAAGAGCTGCTGAGGACTCTCCGTCTGCTTGCAGCGGGGATGAATCGGTAAAAATACGCTTGGGGCACAGCGGAATTGACGCCTGTGGAGTTGAAGGGTTGTCTTCGACATTGAAGCAGGAAAAAGAATGCTTGGCAAACTAAGCAGAAGCCGCAGGGCTTGCTCTGTGGAGTGTCACTCACTGCAAATAGAAAAAATGGGAAACAGTTTTATTTTAAAAATTATGTCAGGAATAAATAAAGATAAAAAAACTTTAAGAATATTAACAGGTATGTCAAAAGGTCAGGCCTCACTGGAATTTACTCTTGTTATTCCTTTTCTGGTTTTAATAATTTTAGCTGTTTCCCATTTTGGTTTACTGGTTTACCAAAAAAATATATTGGAACAGGCAGCCCGTGAGGGAGCGAGAGTAGTCGCCACTACCAACTACAGCCAGGAAGCTTACAGATGTATAAGGGAAGTATGCTCAAGCCTTGACCAGGATAGGCTTGATATACAAATTACTCCGGGCAGCAGTTCTTCCAGAAGAGTTGGAGATATGGTTGAAGTGGTTCTTTCTTATAAATGTACAGGTGCTGCCCGCCTGCTGGAAATATTTATGGGCAGGGATATTTTAATAAAAGCCAAAAGCAATATGAGGATGGAATGTCACTAAAGAATCTGAAAGCGCAAAATAAAGGAAATATTTCTTTTTTAACGTTAGCTGTGGTAGTAATATTTACAGTTTTATTCTTGCTTATTTTTGATCTCTGCCAGATTTTTATAGCAAGAGAGGGAACAAAGAATGCTTCGGATGCTGCTTCACTGGCTGTTGCGCAAAATTTGTTATTTTTTGAGAATCCGGACTGCAATAAAATTGTCGAAGAAGTAGTCCGTAAAAATAACTGTATTCTTGTTGAATGCAGATATGACTATGATGAGGTGCTGGTTACCGTGGAGAGGAAACTTGATTTTATTCTGGTAGATAAATTTATTTCAAAATACTGTAGTGTCAGGTCAACCTCTAAAGCTAAAGTAGTATATCCATGGGACGGGCAATTTAACTACTGCAGTACGTATAAGTTCGGTTACTAAAATTCTTAAAGAATTTTTTTACCAATAGTTTATAAAGATAAGTTTATGAAAATAGGAGGATTTATGAATTATGTAAACAACATGTACTTACTCGGGAATCTAACACGGGATCCTGAAATAAAATATACAAACGAAGGAGTAGCCATTACCGAGATGGGAATTGCCGTAAATAAGAAGTGGGCTGATAAAAATGGAAGAGAGTCCGAGACGGTGGATTTTTTTAATGTCACCACCTGGAACAATCTTGCTGAAAATTGTGCTGCTGCATTGAAAAAAGGAGACCGGGTCCTGTTAAGTGGTCACCTTAACTTAAGGAGCTGGGAAAACAAAGAAGGAAAGAAATACAATATTACCAATATCACTGCCGATTTGGTAGCAGTGAGCCTGGAATTTAACCAGATAAAAATCCTGGAGAAAGATTTCATGGAAAAAGAAGAGGGCAGCAGCTTAAAAAAGGATAAAGTTAAGTCGAAGACTGCATAGGATTTCAAGATAGTAAGAATTGAGTTAGAATTAGCTTAAGTGATTTAAAGCTTAGAAAGCCTCTAATATGTTAGAGGCTTTCTATTATAGCTATAATTATTTCGTATTAATTATAGTATAATTATTCAGATTATATCCGGAAAGATAGAAGGGTATCGGAGAATGGGATTTAGAAAATCAGATTACGAAAGTTATGATTACAGCCAGTTCTGGGAAGATAATAAAAGGCTATACGAAGATAGGGCTGAAAGACTGGCTTTAAGAAAACTGCTTGCCGGAGTTGATAGGGATAATAAGTTATTTTTTGATATCGGCTGCGGTTACGGCAGGCTGTTTAACGAATATAAAGATTTTGAGACTATAGTGCTGATTGACTATTCGATTAAAAATTTAAGGAGTGCTAAAAACAAGATAGAAACCTTTTTAAAAAATGACCCGGAAAAGCTTTCATCCATATATTTTATTGCTGCTGATGCAGCTTCTCTTCCGGTAAAATCTAGTTGCGCAGATGCGATACTTACTGTCAGGATGATACACCATCTTGATAATCCTGAAAAGTATTTTAGTGAAGTTGCAAGAATACTGCGAGTTAATGGATTATATTTTTTAGAGTTTGCCAATAAAAGAAACCTTAAAAATATATTAAGGTTTACTGCCGGCAGGATGGATACATCCCCATTTAATTTAACACCTTCACAGATAGGAGAGACCATACTGAATTTTCACCCGAAGCATATAGTGGACTTACTAAAAAGAAGGAACTTTACAGTAAAAAAGTCAGTAAGTGTATCTAACTTCAGACTCAGTATTTTAAAGAAATTTCCAGGTACAAAAACACTTATATTCCTTGAAAAAATTTATCAGAAATTCTTTTCATTCGCCCTTTTTGGACCAAGCGTTTTTTTAAGAAGTATTTTAAGTGGACCGGAGCCTGAAGGTACTACCGGTAACAAGAAAGCAGTTTTGGAAGATATCTTAATCTGCGCCTCCTGCGGAAAGGATTCCCTTCTTTTTGGTAAAAATAAAATTAAATGTAAGAATTGCGGAAGTATTTTCATAAAGGAAAATGGAATCTATAATTTCAAAATAAGTGTTTAGCTGTCCTTCGCATACTAATCGTCAACTGCGGCGAGTGATTTTTCTTACCACTTCTAAAAAGCTGGTTTTCTCCTTAAATTTAAATTCAGATTATTGTAAAAGCTTGAGTATCCTGTTACAATTATGATACAAAGTTTTACTTCAATCCTTAATAATATTTTTATAAAAAATTTATCGGGGATAGATTTTACAAATGGTAGAGAAAATATATTCTGAAAGTATTATTTCAAGATTATCTCAATATTTAAAATATATAGTGCAGTTAAAAGAGCTGGGTAAAAGAACTGTAACCTCCAGGGGTATAAGTAGCAATACAGGGGTTAATAGTGCGGAGGTGAGAAGAGACTTAATATATTTTAGAATAAAAGGTAAAAGAGGCGTTGGGTTTAATATCGATGGCCTCATTAGTTCATTTAATAAAATTTTAGGCTATGATAGATCTGCCAGTATTGCTTTAATTGGCGCAGGTAATTTGGGTAAGGCGATCTTAAAATATAAGATACTGAATAGATTTGGCTTCAAGATAGAAAGTGTATTTGATAATGACACGAGAATAATAGGTAAGCTTGTATCAGGGCATGAAGTGCTGGATATAGGCCAGGTCAAGAATATATTTAAAAAAAAGAATATAGAAATATCGATACTGGCTGTTCCTCCCGATGCTGCGCAAAAAGTTACTAATATCTTAGTTAAAGCTGGTGTTAAAGTAATAATAAATTACGCCCCAGTTCCTATTAAGGTTCCTCCAAATGTAAGAATTGAGACAACTGATCCTATTGAAAAATTACTGCACACTCTGTATTATTTATCCCATACCGGATATGCGGAATATAAATAATTTCCTGAATATAGAGAATAAGTAAGATATGAATAAAGCCAAAGGTTGTTTTATTACCATACTCACAATTTTTATACTGATTGTGTTTGCATTTCTGTGTATCTCTTATATGGATTTAAATGCTGGTGAAAATGGTAAAGATATATTAATTCTGGGAATAGATGAAAGAGAAGAGAGCAATGACTTTAAGGGTAGAACTGATACTATTATTATTTACCATATAAACAGGTGGGGGAAGAAAGACAGCCTTATTTCCATTCCACGGGATACAAGGGTCCAGCTGGAGGGGTATGGGTGGAATAAGATTAATGCCGCATATGTATACGGCGGCGAAGAAATGATAAAACAGGAGATAGATAAACTGACCGGTATTGGAATTGACAGGGTAATGATTGCAAACTTCAATGGATTTAAGAGAGTTATTGATATACTCGGAGGGATTGAGATAACGGTAGAAGAGCCGCTCCACGACGAGTTATCCGGGGCGGATTTTGATCCCGGGACCTATACGATGAGTGGAGAGCAGGCTTTATCATTTGCAAGATGCAGAGCAACTGCAAGAGCTGATCTTGATAGAATAGGCAGGCAGCAGTATCTGCTGAATGAGATTATAAAGCAGAAATTTAATTTTTCCATGATTACAAAAACGCCACAGATTATTAAAGTATTGAGTAGTGAAACCAGATCAGATTTTACAATATGGGATTTTTGTTCTACAGGATTTGTGTTATTATTTTCAAGTAAGGATATAGACCGTATTACGATACCCACAGAGTCAGCTATGATAGATGGTATAAGCTATCAGATTGCGGATGAAGATGGAGTAAAGGAATTTTTAGGTGATTATCTAAAATAAAAGCCTGATGCAGCAGTATCAGGGTATCCGGTTCTAAAAATGGATTGTGGATAATAAAATATCTATATTTGCAAAAGAGAAATGATATACAAAATTACGAAGGGTGATAACAGTGGCTGATGATATGGATTTAAGCATAGCTAATATTTCGTCTCTTACAAGTAAAGTTGATTTTTTATTACAGGTTTCAAAAAAATCCAAGAAACTTGATTATTTCATAAAAAGAAGTGTACCTGCTGGTGATAAAAGCTGGTTAAGTGATTTAAAAAGCTGGAAGCTTAATAGGAAGTGGCTTTTAAAAGTCTCAGATATCTGTCTTAAGGATTACGATCAGGTCTTTTTTGATTGTGGTGAGGAACTCCTGGATTTGAATAATCCAAAAAATTATCAAACTTTTAGAGAGAAAATATTGGAAGAATCTATGTAGCCATATTACTTATTTGGATGGTTACATAGATTGAAAAATATGCAGTATAATTCAGATTAATATTTTTTATTTTAGGAGTGGTTATGATTCCCAGATATACCACCAGAGAGATGGGCAGGGTATGGGATGATGAAAATAAATTTAGTAAGTGGCTTGAGGTTGAAAAGGCAGCAGCCACAGCACAGGCAGGTTTTGGTGTTATTCCGAAAAAAGCTGCAGATGATATAAATAAGAAAGCTAAATTCGAAATTTCAAAAATAGATGAGATTGAGACTGAGACGCATCATGATGTCATTGCTTTCCTGACCAATGTATCTTCATATATTGGAGATTCGTCTAAATATCTTCACTATGGGCTGACCTCGTCAGATGTCGGGGACAGTGCTCTTTCACTGCAGATGCTTGAAGCAGCAGATATAATTGAAAAGAAAATAAAAAAGATTCTAAATATTTTAAAATCCAAATCTAAAAAGTGCAGTCATACAGTTATGGTGGGCAGAACCCATGGAATTCATGCAGAGCCGACCACTCTGGGGCTTAAGTTTTGTATATATGCTTTTGAAATGGCAAGAAACCTTGAAAGGCTGAGGCAGGCAAGGGAAAATATTAGATATGGAAAAATATCCGGTGCTGTTGGCACTTATGCCAACACCTCACCTGAAATCGAGAAAAAAGTCTGTGATATCCTGGGCTTAAAACCATCCCCTGCATCCACCCAAATTCTTCAAAGAGACAGGCATGCGCAATTAATTTCAGCTCTGGCAATTTGTGGAGCCACTCTGGAAAAAATAGCTCTTGAAGTCAGAAACTTACAGAGAACAGATGTTAAGGAAGTTGAAGAACCTTTCACCAGAGGGCAAAAAGGTTCTTCTGCTATGCCCCATAAGAGAAACCCTATTATCTGTGAAAGAATATGCGGACTGGCACGGGTTTTAAGATCGTATGCAGTAACTGCTATGGAGAATATTGCATTATGGCACGAAAGGGATATATCACATTCTTCAGCGGAAAGAATAATAATTCCCGACAGTTTTATCTTACTTGATTATATGTTGGGGAAAGCAATATTTGTGCTTGAAGGTTTGAATATAATTGAATCAAATATGAAAAGAAATCTAATGAAATACGGGGGAATTATTTTCTCGCAGAGAGTGCTGCTGGAGCTTATAAAAAAAGGGATGAGAAGAGAAGATGCTTACACTCTTGTTCAGAAGGCAGCTCTTAAGGCATGGAGTAGTGAAGGTAATTTTAAAGAAAACCTGAAGAAAGAAAAAAAAGTGCTATCTTTGTTAAGCAGGGATGAATTAGAGAAATTATTTGACGTTAAATATCATTTAAGATACGTAGATAAAATTATTGATAGGTTAGAATGTATTTAAGGATATAAAAATGTGTGCTGGTTCAGAATCTTCAGAATCAGTTTGCATTTTTAAGTTGTAGTAAAGATAAGGAAATGAAGGGATAATGCAGCTGTTTTACCGGCGTGTCGATAAGAATTTTGAATATTGTTACTACATTGAGACTTCCGGACCACTTACCAAAATAGAATTAGGGGTGCTCAGCTGGCTTCTCGCAGAAACATTCGAAAAAGAAAATTCTGGAGAGAAATCGTTTCTTGATGATGCCAGGCAAAGCATAATCGAAATCGGTCCCCGATTGAATTTTGAGACAGCGCTATCGACAAATGCTGTTGCCATCTGCCGCGCATGTGGACTGGCAAAGGTCACCCGTATTGAACTCTCAAGACGGTATATCCTGCCTGCGGAAAATGACCGGTCACAATTTACCAGTGCACACTGCGACCGGATGACAGAGTGCGTCTATCCCGGGCCACTGGAAACATTTGAAGTTGGAATTGTACCGGAGAAAGTGTACGCGGTGCCGTTGATAGAAAAGGGTATTGAAGAACTTAAGAAATTTAACCGTAAAGTAGGCCTTGGAATGGACCAGTGGGATATCAAGTTCTACTATGACCTGTTTGTAAATAAGATAGGAAGAAACCCTACCAATGTGGAATGTTTTCAACTTGGTCAGGCTAACAGCGAACATTCGCGTCACTGGTTTTTTAAAGGTAAACTTTTAATTGATGGTAAGAAAGTCTCTGAAACCCTGCTTAACATAGTAAGATCGTCGCTGATTGCCAATCCTTCCAACAGCATAATTGCGTTTGAGGATAATTCCAGTGGTATTACCGGGTATAGAGTCTGGACAATTGTACCGGAATATCCGGGGATTTGTTCCCCGTTTTGTAAGCACCAGTTTACCTATCATCTCATATTTACTGCTGAGACGCATAACTTTCCGAGTGGTGTGGCGCCGTTTCCAGGAGCTGAAACCGGGACAGGAGGAAGGATACGTGATGTTCAGGCAACTGGAAGAGGGGGTCTGGTTATTGCAGGTACTGCAGGGTACTGCACCGGAAATCTAAACATTCCCGGATATATAATCCCTGGAGAGGATGGTGGATTTATCTATCCTTCGAATCTTGCTTCTCCACTAAAGATTATAATCAGGGAAAGTGATGGCGCGTCAGATTATGGGAATAAATTTGGTGAGCCTGTAATCCAGGGTTTTACCAGAACATTTGGATTAAGACTCCCTGGCGGCGAGCGGCGTGAGTGGGTAAAACCGATTATGTTTACCGGTGGGATCGGCCAGATTGACCACCGTCATATAAAGAAAAAAATAACAGAGCCGGGCATGAAAATTGTGCAGGTTGGCGGTCCTGCTTACCGTATTGGCGTAGGTGGTGGTGCTGCATCCAGCATGGTTCAGGGAGAAAATAGAGAAGAACTTGATTTTAATGCTGTGCAGCGTGGGAATGCTCAGATGGAACAAAAGATGAATCGGGTAGTAAGAGCGTGCATTGAGATGGGAGAGGGGAATCCTATTATGAGTGTCCATGACCAGGGCGCCGGCGGACCCTGTAATGTTCTAACTGAACTCGTTGAACCAGCAGGTGGTAGAATTGAGATCCGCAATATACAGGTTGGCGATAAGACTATGTCGGTACTTGAGATATGGGGCGCAGAATACCAGGAGCGGAATGCTTTTCTCATTAAGTCGGAGCATTTAGAAAGGTTTCAGGCTATATGCCAGAGAGAGAAAGTTAACTGCGAAGTCCTTGGGGGAATCACCGGTGATGGACAGATTGTAGTTCATGATAGCTGGGATAATTCCAATCCGGTTAATCTTAATCTTAATGAGATCTTGAGTAATATTCCTCAAAAGACTTTTAACCTCGAAAGTATTTCTGAGAAGTTAAAGCCGCTTAAGCTGCCTGGTGATCTTTCAGTTGAAAAGGCCTTAGAGCTTATATTCAGGTTGCCGTCGGTGGGATCCAAAGGATTTCTGGTAAGAAAGGTTGACCGGAGTGTAACTGGACTTATTGCGCGGCAGCAGTGCTGCGGCTCATTACAGCTCCCTGTTTCAGATGTGGCAGTAGTGGCGCAGAGTCATTTTGGACTTACCGGGGCTGCAATTGCTATTGGAGAACAGCCGGCCAAGATTCTTGTTAATCCTGGGGCAGGTGCAAGAATGGCATTAGGAGAAGCATTAACTAATATTGTATGGGCACTTATAAGTAACCTTACACATATAAAGTGTTCAGTTAACTGGATGTGGGCTGCAAAGCTTCCTGGCGGTGGCGCTGCTCTCTATGATGCAGCAGTATCCCTTGTCGAATTGATGAAAGAAATTGGTATTGCTGCTGATGGTGGTAAAGACAGCCTTTCTATGGCAGCGCAGGTAGGAGATGAAATTGTAAAAGCTCCAGGGCAGGTGGTTATTTCTGCTTACAGTTCAATACAGGATATCACTAAAGTAGTAACTCCTGACATCAAGCGGCCGGGTGAAAGCAAGCTGATGTTTATTGATATTGCTCAGGGCAAAAACCGTCTTGGCGGCTCAGCGCTGGCTCAGGTGTTCGGGCAAATAGGTGATGAATCCCCGGATATCGAAAGTCCTGTTCTTCTGGCAGGTGCTTTTAAAGCAATTCAGAAGATGATAGGGGAGAATCTAATTCTTGCCGGTCATGATAGAAGTGACGGCGGGCTTATAACCACTCTGATTGAAATGGCGCTGGCAGGAAATTGTGGGATGGTAATTAAACTCCCTGAAAAAATTGAAATAATTGGGCAGCTGTTTTCTGAGGAGCTTGGATTGGTTCTGGAATATCTGCCGGAGTGTGAGGCGGCAATTATTGATATTTTAGATAAATCCAGTGTTCCCTTTATGATTTTAGGCAGCACCCGGAAAAAACGGCAGGCGGTTATTTACCACGGCGATGAAGTTAAACTTAATGTTGGTATACCGGCTCTTCTGAACTGGTGGGAGTCGACAAGTGACGAGCTTGAGCGGCACCAGATGAATGAGGAAATGGCAGAGGAACAAAAGAAGGCTCATGACCGGCCTGGTCCTTCGTATCACCTATCTTTCCGGCCTGAGGATACCTTGCCGGAACTGTTAAAGAGAACGGAAAAACCCGGAGTAGCAATAATCCGTGAAGAGGGCAGTAATGGTGATAGGGAGATGACATCTGCATTCTTTAAAGCTGGATTTGAACCATGGGATGTCACTATGACTGACTTACTTAAGTATGATATCACTCTTGAGAAGTTTAGAGGCGCAGTATTCGTAGGAGGGTTTTCTTATGCTGACGTTCTGGACAGCGCCAAAGGATGGGCTGGTATTATCAGGTTCAGTCCGAAGTTGCGGGAGATGTTTGATGTTTTCTACAGACGGGCAGATACTTTCTCATTAGGTGTTTGTAACGGCTGCCAGCTTATGACTCTTCTTGGCTGGGTACCCTGGAAGGGAATTCCTGAAACTAAACAGCCGAGATTTATCCGCAATCCCTCAGGGCGGTTTGAGTCTCGATGGGTAACTGTAAAGATTTTAAAAAGTCCTTCTATTATGCTCAGGGGTATGGAAGATTCAATTCTCGGTATATGGGTGGCGCACAGAGAGGGTTATCTGCACTTTCCGGATCCCAAAATACTGTCCGATGTGTCTGATGGGAACCTTGCGCCTATACTTTATGTGGATGACAGAGGAGTGCCTACAGAGAGGTACCCATTTAATCCCAATAGTTCTCCATCCGGGTTTACTGCTTTGTGCTCGCCGGACGGAAGGCATCTTGCTATGATGCCTCATCCTGAAAGGGCATTTCTACCCTGGCAGTGGCCGTGGATGCCGGAAAGCTGGAAATCTAATTTGAAGGTTTCTCCATGGCTAAAGATGTTTCAGAATGCCAGGGAGTGGTGCGAGAAGAACAACTAAATCTTCTCAAATTCCTTTATTTATTTTAATATTTTATTTGTTATAATAACCTTGTTTGTCTCATGAAGTAAAAGTAAGTCTGATTATTGTATGGTGATGGAAGTGTAAAGTTAACATAGTTTTTAAGCTAAAGCCGAAGGATAAAAATTAGATTATGTAAATTAGTTAATGAAATGGTAAGTAGAATATCAGATAGAGAGATTAATGAAAAATGCGGGGTATTTGGTATATATGCTCCTGGCAGAAAGATAGCTGAAATAATATTTTATGGACTTCAGGCGCTTCAGCATAGGGGTCAGGAAAGTGCTGGCATAGCTGTATCTGACGGTGAGAATATCTTGATCTTTAAAGACCTGGGACTGGTATCTCAGGTATTTAACGAGCAGAATATTGCTCCTCTTCAGGGTCATATCGGAATAGGCCACACCCGGTATTCTACCACAGGAATGAACGTCTGGGAGAATTCACAGCCACTTTTTCATATGTTTAAAAATGAAAGTTTTAGCATAGCTCAAAATGGGAACTTGACCAATGCTAAGGAAATTAGAAATGAACAGATAAAAAAAGGCATCAGTTTCGAAACTGCTACAGATACTGAAGTTATAGCGGCACTTATAGGAAGCTCGGAGAAAGAGAATATTGAAGACGCAATCAAAGAGGCAATTGGTAAGATAAAAGGCTCTTACTCCCTGGTTATATTAACAAAAGATAAGGTCCTCGGAATCAGGGACCCGCATGGATTCAGACCGCTGGTGCTGGGAAGTCTTGATGGTAGCTATGTTATAGCTTCAGAGACCTGCGCGCTGGATATAATTGACGCAAAGTTCATTAGAGAAATTGACCCTGGGGAGATTATAGTATTGGATAAAGATGGCATGAGGTCACAAATGATGCTTCCGGTAGATAGGATTTCTATGTGTGTGTTTGAGCTTATCTATTTTGCGAGGCCAGACAGCTATATAAATAATAGAAATATGTTTGAAGTAAGGCATAGATTGGGGCAGGAACTGGCAAAGCAGTATCCTGTTGATGCTGACATAGTTATTTCTGTGCCTGATTCAGGTACCCCCGCTGCAATTGGGTATTCTACAGAATCTAAAATACCATATGCTGAGGGTTTTATTAAGAATAGATATATCGGAAGAACTTTTATTCAGCCAAAGCAGAAAACCAGAGAGATAAGTGTTAGGCTTAAGTTAAATCCTTTAAAAGATATTATACGAGGTAAAAAGCTGGTAGTAGTTGATGATTCTATAGTTAGAGGAACAACATCAAAAAAAATAGTTAAAATGTTATACAATGCTGGCGCTAAAGAAGTTCATATGAGAATTACCTGTCCTCCACTGAGGTATCCCTGCTATTATGGTGTTGATATGGCTACAAAGAAGGAATTTATTGCCAATCATAAGACGTTAGAAGATATAAGAAGTTTTTTAAATGTTGATAGCTTAAGGTATTTAACAATGGATGGTTTAGTGAAGGCTGTGGGAGGAGCTAAAGAGAAATTCTGTTTTGCCTGTTTTAATGGTGAGTATCCGGTTCAAATCCCTGAAAACATCAAGTCTGATAAGTATTCCATTGATAAAGAGGAGAGGATATCTTCTAATGCCTGAAAAAAATAAAAAGAAAGGCAACAAAAAATATTCATATAAATTATCCGGGGTAAATATAGATAAGACTTCAAATGTACTGAGTCAACTTAAAAAAACAATATCCTCAACTTTTTCCGGTAAAGTGCTGAGTAGTCTCTCTTCGTTTTCCGGTCTTTTCCAGCTTGATTTAAAAGACTGCAGGAATCCTGTTCTTGTCTCTTCCACGGATGGTGTAGGAACAAAAATACTGCTGGCAAAAAAAGCAAATTGCTATAATTATATAGGGCAGGATGTAGTAGCCATGTGCATAAATGACATAATATGCTGCGGGGCAAAACCACTGTTTTTCTTGGATTATATAGCTTGCAGCAAGGTAGATGAGGGAAAGATAAAAATTATAATCAAATCCATAGCCAGAAGCTGTAGTTATTGTAATGCTGTCCTCGTTGGCGGGGAGACTGCCGAGATGCCTGATATGTATAGAAAAGACGATATAGATGTTGCCGGTTTTGCGGTGGGGATTATAGAAAAATCAGCCATAATAAGTACCGGTATGGTCAATGAAGGAGATATAATAATAGGGATATCCTCTTCTGGAGTTCATAGTAACGGATTCTCACTGGTGCGGAAACTAATTAAAGATAAAAATCTGGAACTGAATAAAAAATATAAGTGGGCTGATGGTAAGACGCTTGGAGATTTGCTTCTGACTCCTACAAAATTATATTTTAAGATAGTAGATGAAATGATTAAAAATAAAGTTCAAGTTCACGGAATTGCCCATATAACCGGCGGGGGATTTTATGAAAATATAAATAGAATAATCCCCACCAGCATGAATGCTTCAATATTGGAGGGAAGCTGGAAGATTCCTGCTATTTTTAAGTTTTTACAGGAACTGGGAAATATTGATAGAGATGAAATGTTTAGAGTGTTCAATATGGGTATAGGAATGGTTATTATTGCTTCTTCCGGTGAGTTTGATAAAGCAAGAAATATTGCTGGGAAACTTGGAGAAGATATATATAATATAGGTACTGTTATCAGAGGAGATGGAAAGGTAATAATAGAAGAAAGTTAGAGACCGGTAAAAAATCAAACTATAAGGGTCCTATACGAGGAGATGGAATGGTAATAATAGAAGAAATCCAGAGGTTATAAATGAAAAAAAGAATTGCTGTATTTGCGTCAGGTTTTGGCTCAAATCTTCAAGCTCTCATAGATTATAATAAAAAATATGGTTTAAATGGAGACATAGTTCTGGTTTTTTCTAATAATAAAGATGCTATTGCTTTAGAAAGAGCAAAAAAAAATAAAATAAAATCAGTTTTTATGGATTCCACTAAATACAGCGGCAGGGAGAAGTATGATTCAAAGATTATAGAAACGCTGGAAGAAGAAAAAATAGATCTGGTAGTTCTTGCGGGTTATATGCTTCTATTGAGCCAGGAATTTGCCCGTAAGTTTAAAAATAAAATTTTAAATATTCATCCTGCGCTTCTGCCGTCATTTAAAGGTACCAACGGCATAAAAGATGCTTACCAGTATGGGGTAAAAGTGACCGGGGTTACGGTGCATTTTGTCGACGGCGAGCTTGACAGCGGACCAATAATACTCCAGGAAGCTTTTCCCATTGATCCTGATGACAGCATTGAAGAACTGGAGGAAAAAATACATAAAGTGGAGCATAAAATTTATCCTGAAGCAGTAAAATATTTTTGTGAGGATAGATTAAAAATAGATGGAAGAATGGTAAAAATTTTAGATAGAAAATGATATTAGACAAAGGAGGAAAATGAAAGTAAGAATAAAAAGAGCTCTAATCAGTGTATCCAATAAAGAGGGGATTGTAGATTTTGCAAAAACTCTGGAGGAAGCAGGAGTAGAAATTATTTCAACCGGAGGGACTTACAGAAAGTTAAAAGAGTCAGGCATAAAAGCGAAGAAGGTAGAAGAAGTTACCGGTTTTCCTGAGATGTTGAACGGGAGAGTAAAGACTCTCCATCCATATATACATGGAGGGATATTAGCTGACCGAAGCAATGAGAATCATATGAATGAGATTTCAGACTTAAAGATAAAGTTAATAGATATGGTAGTAGTGAATCTATACCCGTTTAAAGAAACAATATCCAGATCAAATGTTACTATGGAAGAGGCTGTTGAAAATATTGATATTGGCGGTCCTACTATGATTAGAAGTGCCGCTAAGAATTATAAAGGGGTAGCTGTAGTAGTTGACCCTGATGACTATAAAAAAATACAGGTAGAGCTTAAAGATAGCGGGGGATATATCAGCCCCGGGACTTTGTTTAGATTAAGTGTTAAAGCTTTTCAGCATACCTGTGAATATGACAGTGTAATCTTTAATTATCTTAAAGGTAAAACTGGAAGTTTCGGTAATTCAAATTTATCCATAAGAGATTACCTGGATGTAGATTGCAGTAGCGCAGGCAAAGAATTGAAAGATAATTTTAGATACAGCGGTGGTAATTTTAAAGATAACCTCGGTTTAAATCTTAAAAAAATTCAAGACCTTAGATATGGCGAAAACCCTCATCAGAAAGCTTCTTATTATAAATATATAAATACCGGCACAGATAATTTTGCGGGTGCGCTGCAGCTTCAGGGTAAGGAGCTGTCTTATAATAATATTCAGGACAGTAATGCAGCATTTGGAATTGTTAAGGAATTTGCCGGCCTTTGTGTAGCAGTAATTAAACATAGCAATCCATGCGGTGCAGCTGTTGCGCAGTCTGTTGAAGAGGCTTACAAGAAAGCATATCAGTGCGACCCGATTTCAGCTTTTGGCAGTGTTGTAGCCTGCAATATGAAATGGACGGCAGAGGCAGCAAGGTTTATGGTGGATAAATATGTAGAAGTACTTATAGCTCCGGATTTTGACCAGCAAGCTCTTAAAATACTGGCCGAGCGAAAAAAATTGAGAATCCTTAAAATGGATTTTAAATTGAATACCTACATTGACGATTTAAATTCAGATGATTTTAGACTGGAAAAGGTGGATATTAAAAGCGTAGATGGTGGAATGCTGGTGCAGGATCTGGATGAAGGCACAGATAGTAAAAAGGACATGAAAGTAGTAACCAGCGTTGAGATGGATCCCGCTAAGTGGAATGATCTTTTATTTGGATGGCAAATCGTTAAAAACGTTAAATCCAATGCTGTAGTACTGGCTGCCGGTAACAGTACCGTAGGCGTAGGTGCAGGACAGATGAGTAGAATTGATGCTGCAGAAATAGCCGTCAGGAAATCAAATGGGAGATGCAGGAATTCAATTATGGCTTCAGACGCTTTTTTCCCTTTCAAGGATGTAGTCGAGCTTGCTGCCAAAAATGGAATTACAGCAATAATACAACCCGGTGGTTCTATCAGAGACAAGGAAGTTATAGAAAG
>Ga0307928_10002159_pt1 | contig 15078 bp, 13 predicted proteins | sample AceLakmetagen232_FD_201815 | JGI IMG/M metagenome (GOLD analysis project Ga0307928, IMG submission 201815) | Saline water microbial communities from Ace Lake, Antarctica - #232 | ecosystem: Environmental > Aquatic > Non-marine Saline and Alkaline > Saline | place: Antarctica: Ace Lake... | reverse complement strand
CTGTCTGAATCAAGTTTAGGAATTTCTATAGACATAATTCTATTATTTTCAATTCCTGGAATTTTTGATTTCCACATATATGTTTTAAGAACATCTTTAGGAGTAGCTTTCTTATTACGTACATTGAATAATTCAATTTCAAAATGATCTCCTGCTGAAATTTTTCCGTAAGTTGGTTCCATTATAAGAGGAAGTTCACTCATAGCTGAAAGAATTTTAGGTATATCCTTTAATGATAACCCTTTTTCAACTAATTTCTGCTTTAGATTATTTATATCTAAATAAATTGACATTTTATCCCCCCTTAGTTTTTAAATTCTAAAATTGTTTGTGCTGCTTCACTACGATAAAGTCCTGCCGGAGTTATAACTGTTTTAGGTTTAAAAGGCCAAATACGTACTTGCTCATAATCATTTACAAATAAAGGTTTATAACAAGCGTTAATAAGTTCTGAACAACTATACTTATTATCTCCTATTTTAAAATTAAAATCATATTTTTTTCCAATACAATCTTCTGCAAATGTGATAGCTCTATTTACAACAACTAACGGATCTTCCGCTTTAATACGTCTTATACAAATAGAATCAGTTCTACAAAAATTTAAAATATCTTCTTTAACAACACCTTTACCTAATGCGTGAATTACTTGATTATTTCCAACATATAATCCAGCATGTCCCCAAACCGACATAAAAAGAGAATTAAGATAAGCATTATATCGTCTTAAAAGTATATCTCCTGTCCTAATAGAATCTAATATTTGTCTAACTTGAATTCCTTTTACTAAATGTAATTGAGGTTTATACTGTACCCACATAGGATAAGGTGAAAATTTAATATTACTTGTCATTTTAATTAAACCTTTAGGAAGTTTAAGTTCCATTTAATCCCCCCTTTTTAAACAATAAGGTTTCATTACTCCTACAGGAGCATAAGAAAAACCTAAGCTTGTGGATTCTAATTGTTTAATGATATTTTCTTTAAGTTCAGCTATAGTGTAAATATTATTTTTAACCTTATAAAAAATATATAAATACTTATTAATAGTATTATTTTTATGATAATAATTCATTATAATTTCTGCTTCTTGTTTTGTATTACATATTATAATAACCATTTTTTCTTCATCTATATTTTTATTTACTTGTTCATAATCAATTTCTGTTGATGCATAAACACAAAAATCTTTTCCTTCTTTTATTTTTGGAAAAGGGGGAATACGATTAGATAAATCACATTCAATAACTTTATTAAATAACGTAGTCATTTTAATTTTCCCCTACATGATGACGTAATTTATTTTCTATAAACGATAAATCTTTAATATCATGTTCTAAGAATTTAGAAAGTCTCTCAGCTTCATTCTCTGTGTTATTACATAAATTATCAAAATCTAAATTTATAACTGGTACATATAAAAAATTTTTTAAAATCTTTTCAACTCTACTATAATACACTTCACACAATTTTCTAAATTTTTTTACATTACCTTTACTTCTTCTACTCCATAAAGATTTAGAAATAGAGTCAAAATTACGATAGTTTACTATTATTTTTTTATCTATTGATCCCATAGCTAAAAGCCAGAAATTTAAAGTTAGGCAAGTTCGTGGATCTTTAAATCCCCATATAATATATTTATTATTATATTCATTTATTAACTTTTGAGCCACTTCATAAGATTTAATAGAAGGTACTATTTGCGGAATAATAGGATTAAAAGATTTAGCTTTATAGTTATTATAAACTAATAACTCATCATTAAATAATCTAAATCTATAATTCTCAAAAAATCCTTTAGAATTTTGTTTCTTCGGTTTTGGAATAAAATTTTTTTCCTCTCCCATTATTATTCCATTAGAGTGAAGTAATCCCGCTAAGGCTGACGTTCCACTTCTATGCATTCCACAAATAATAATAATCATTAGTCTTCCTTATTAAGGATTATTAAAAATACTGCAATTATAGTTAAAGCTATTACTATAATCATATCTAAACTCATGGAATCACCTTTTTCATAATTTCATCAAATTTAGTCGCAAAGACTTGATTATCCCAAACTCTCTTCATAGTGTTAAAAGCATTTTGTGCTATATGTTTATACTTATCATAATTGGTTATTATTTCTACTACCATTTCTTCTAAATCTGACCAATCCCATTTACAAGGTATATAAGTTTGCCAAGGTTTATAAATATCAGGCCAAGTTTCAATTCCTAACATATCAGGTTTGATAAAAATTGCTCCATGTGATATACTTTCCAGTTCTCGAAAACAAACCTCTCCCAGACCGAGAGGACTAATACATACTTTGGAGTGAGACATTTTATCAAGATATTCTCTACCCTTACAAGGACCAGATAAAGAAAAATTATGTTTCTTTGCTATTCTATCTACTTCTAATGTACATCCTACTCTATGAAAAGCATAATGATTATCAATTTTTCCTAAATTTTCTTTTTCTATTTTAGTAGTATGTTTAGTTTTAACACTATAATGTATATCTATAGGTCTATTATCATAAGTAGGAACTTTACTAATTTGGATACCAGGACGTTCCATCAAAGCAAGACTCCAACCTAATTGAACCTTAGATAATACAACATCATTTACATATCTATCCACCTTTGTTTTCCCATTTAAATGATTACTTATCTTATGTAAACGATAATAATGATAGCGTTTTCTTGGATAACGTATTTTATATAATTCTCTATCTATTAATAATTGCTTTTTAATATACCCAATACAATTTTCTGGTAACCATTTCATAAACCTAAATTTATGTGTACCTGTAGAAGCAGAATCATCAAGAAGAATAACAGGAGAATTTTGTACTATTAAAGTTTTACCATCAATTGTACTTTTACTTCCAAAAGTAGTTGTCTGCATAAGACAATAATCATAATTTTCCTCTTTTCTTGTAAAAGTATAACCTAAATCTCTTAATTCATTAACAGCCCTATCAATAGGATGTAATTGATATTTAGCTATATGTCGTCTTGCTTCTATAATCTTAATATGCATAATATTACCTATTTTTTCGATATTTAATTATAAATCCAATAGTAATTAAATCTATTATAATAGCAACACTGTTAGTAATAATTAAACTGATACTGTTTATGGATATACCATAATAAAGCCACCAAAGTAATCCATGTATTATAATTATCCAAAACCCTATAGATATATCTTTACTTACTTTATATTTTTTTATTCGTAATATTTGAGGTATTCCGCCTAATGCCATTGAAATACCTATAATACTCATCCATAACTCTATCATCTTTTACCTAAATTTTTATAATATTATTTATGTCTTTCTCTGTACCAAATTCGGTTTTGAATATTATCATATTTTCCTTTAAAAAATTCATCTACTGCACTTTTTACACTTTTCCAATGTAAATCATCTCCAGCAATTATTCCTTTAGGTTTAAGTTTGGGCGACCACAAATTTAAATTGTTTAATAAACTTTCATAAGTATGATCTGCATCCATAAAAATAAAATCTATACTATTATTTTCATATAAAGTACTTGCTATTTCTGATGACATTTTTATAGGAGTTATTTTATGCAATATATTATTTTCATTAAGAAATTTTATAAATTCATAATAAAAATTTTGATTTCTGCATAGTTTAATATATTCAGTATTCCAACTTTTTTCACTTACAGTTCCTTCCCATGTATCTATAGAATCTAATCTAAAAGTTTTTCCAGAATTAATCATCTCTATTATCATATAAGAAATAGAACCACCAGTTGCAGAACCTATTTCTACAAAATGAGAATTGTTTGGGTAATGTTGAACTACATATGAATATAAAATTGCTGATCCTGGGTGGAATTGTTTTATAGCATTTTTTATATATATATGTTCCATTAGTATATTCTATTATCCTCTTTTAACCTATAGGTTGAATTGAATACCCAAGTAATTTAAGTCTTGTTTCTGATAACTTCTGTTTTTGTTCTTCTATATTAAAAGCTTTATCTTTAGATATTTTATTTGATAAATTTTCAAATATTGTTCTTTCAGGATCATCACGGTGATCACAAATATTTCCTAAAGATATAGCCTTTCCTTTATTTATATTAACTTCTAATGCAAGACCTAAAGGATGAAAAAATTGTCTATTTACTTCTTGTAAATAACCTTTATCTACAAATTCTTGTAAATTTAATTTTTTAGATTTTGTTTTATTATTAGAAGATGAAAATTTATTAATTTTATTTACTAAATATTGTAAATAACTTAAAAACCTTGTAACAGACTTCATATTAAATCTCCCTATTTAATATATTATTTTATAAATTTACCTTTTTGTTATAAATCCAAAATTTCCCATTGCTCCCCAAACACCAAAACGATTTTTTTTAAAATCAGTTAACCCTTTTTCATCCATTACATATTTACTATTAACAAAATCTAAAAATGAAGTATTATAAGCAATATCATGAGAACATAAAACACCCTTACATCTTAATAATTTCCAAAAAGTATTAAACTCCCACATCTGGTGGGTAAATCGGTGTGTTGAATCATGAAGGAATAAATCAAGGTGTACATGTTTAAAATTTTCTGACGCTACAAAATCTTCTACCGTACTATTAATTAGTTCAAATCTATCTTTAAGATCATCTGGTATTAATTCTCCAACATTTGCCTTTTTTCTTTCAATACTTGTAAGAGTAGAAACTAAATTACTATCTTTAAAAGCCTTTAGTATAAAAGCAGAAGCTTTACCTCTACCTGTTCCTGTTTCTAAACAATGTATAGGTTTAAAGTAACGAACAAGAGAGTATAAAAGAATTGAGTCCTCATCCGACATACATCCCTTCATATCACCTTTTGCTCTTTCTCTAAGTTCCCCAGGAAAACCACTCTTTATTATTTCATTTATATATTCATACAGTTCTTTCCATTTAATTCTAACACGGTATTCAGAGTTCATTTTTTGTCTCCTTTAAAATATCCATTAATTTAATAGTCATTAGTAAAATAGGTACTTCTTTAATTCCTAATATTTTAGCAATAGAAAGTCTATGAGTACCATTACATCTATGATATCTCCATTTCTTTTCTATAAATTTATCTGTCATTATTCCTTTTAAATCACATACAGTAATAGGATTCTTTTTATCTGCTCTAAACCCTTCTTTTTTAATTTTATCAAACAGATCAAAAAATCCATACATCTTTTCTTTTATTTTTTCTATTTTTATTTTATTTATTACAAATCTATTCCAATAATTTGTAGTAGTATAATCATAATTCTTTCCTTTTTCCTTATAAAGATTAAGTAAAGCTACATGACAAGGTTCTATTACATTCCAAGATTTTCTTAAAACTTCATCTATAGGTAAAGTTATATCCTTATAATCTGTTATAATAATATCATTTTGTTCTTTAATTAAATCAAATTTTTTTAGATAAGGAAACACAGATTCTTTTAATCTATAATCTGGCATAGTAGAAGGTTTTTGAATAGTTTTCTTTCCTATTATTATAGGGTCTAAATTAGAATCTTCTAAAACTGATTGATGAATACCATATCTATGAATTTTTAAAATTTCAATCATTCCTTTACTTGAAGCATAGTAATTATCTTTACCGATACTTCCTATATATTCTCCTTGTTGATATTTTTTTGATCTATTAATATTACCAACAAGAACAATAAATTTACATCTTTTAGAAAAATTAAGAAAAATATTATTAAGATTTTTTCCAAAATAATAAATAACTCTAACTGCTATTACTGTATCTATTCCTTCTAAAAGATGAAAATTATCTCTTATATCTCCATGAATAAAATGACAATTATCTACTTTATACCCTAATTTATTCCATGCTTCCTTTAACCGTAAAGCTTCCTCATATCTATCCTTATGTCTTTCAACTGCTATTACTTTAGATTTACTTCTGGCTAATAATAATGATAATACCCCTTCAGCAGATCCTACTTCTAATACAGTATTTCCCTCTACATAAGGTAAAATTCTTCTATACTTGTCAGAAATAATCCCTTTATAAATATCATCTTCGTTATTCCGGAAAGCTAAAGATTTGTTAGACATCTAAATAACCTTTTATTGTTTCTTCTAATTGATCGTTTTTAAATTCATAGTCTTTAAAATTATTCATAACTGCATTACGAATAAGATCAATTTCTAATGGTAGCAAAGACGTCTTCCATTGACTTATAGAATTTAAGTAAATTCCCTCAATTTTTTGAAATGAATAGTAAGATGTATATGGGTTTGTAACTTTTATAATCTCAGTTAAAAGAGATTCTTCGGAGTCTATATCTAACTTATTAAATATAATCTTAAGATAATATTTAGGGTTAAGTACAAATTCTTCATAGGAAATAACACTTAATGTGTCCTTACTTTGGTAGTTTTCATCTATAATTTTAATTGACTTAAAAATTCTCTCTAAAGTTTTTTCTATTATTTTAAGCGTATATCTTATTTTTTCAAAAGTGATATTACTACCTTCTAATTTTTTCCATCTCGAAACATGCTTCCAGTATTTTTTTGAAGAAATAATAGCAAATGGATTACGTATTAAATATATAAATAAACTATTTTTAAATACTTCTCTATAAATATCTAAATTATGTTCTGCTTTGGGTGTTTTATGTACTTTAATTTCCTCTTCTTTATTTTTAAAAAATGTATCTAATACAATTTTTAGAATTAACTCTCTTGGTTTCCCTTCAATACTTTTAGAAAAAGATATTAAATCCCCAAGATTCCATTGATCAAGTTTGTTAAGATCTTTATTATACGGAAATAGTTTTATCCCTTTGAAGCTGCAAAGATCTAAAATATTGAGATCATTTGGAGTAGCTGCAATTTGTGGATGGTTTTTAAGTATAGAATGAAGTAAAGTACTTCCAGTTCTTTGTTCACCAAAAATAAATAAGTGACTCATGTTACTCCTCTTATAAATTATTTTCTATCCATTTATACCAATAGTGTACTATATTAGGCCAATCAAACTCTTTTATTTTTTCTACATTCCTTATCATCATTGCGTTTAGAAGTTTTCTATCTTTATATAATAAAAAGATAGCATTAGCAAAGTCCTCTATATTCCTATCAATTATTAAACCATTATGTCCATGAATTATTAACTCATTTATTGCTCCACAATCTGTACTAATTATTGCACAACCACTAGACATTGCTTCTAATACAGAACGACAAGAACCCTCTTCCCGACTTGCACAACAGTAAACATGTAAATTTTGATAGAACTTTGGCATTTGATTATATTTTAAATTAGATTTACCCCTTGTACCACTTCTTTTTTCCAATTTAAAATCACATAAAGCCTGATTTAATCTTACATAATTACATTTCCGAATAGCAGGAATTATAATACTTCTATTTCCTTTTTTCTGGTCTACATCACGACCAGCATATCCACATATAAGAGGTTTTTTAGGTAAATCAAATTTTGGAGGGAATTCATTAATAGAAACACCATTAGGTGTGTAGTAAATTTCTTTAAGACCTGCTTGTTTAAATAAATTTACTAATCTTTTGGATACTGCACTTACAGATTTGAATTGCTTGAGGTAATTTATTATTTGTTGATCTGGAAGAACTTGATTATTAGGTTGTGTTTGTTTATGATCCCATGATTCATGACTTGCTACGGATACAATAGATTTATTAGCTACTGCACCAGCATGACGCTGACATTTTTTAAAATTTTGAAACCCAAAAAATAGGTATAAATCTGAATGAGCAAAAGCTCTTTTCAATTTTGGAAAAGGCTCTTTTGTAGATATTAATTCAAATTTTATATTTTTTCCTTTATAATTATTTACTAAAGCTTCTGCTTTAGTTGAATAGGCCCAACCTATTCTATCTACAACCATCAGAATATGTTTCATAACTTACCCTTGAAATCCTATAATAGTTTTGATTTCATTAACTTGAGGGTGTTTATTAAAAATATTAATTGCTCTGATTCTTTGTAAATGTGTATGTAATACTCTAACTTGTGGAAGTATATTATTTAATATTCCTAATGTAATATTAAAGTCAAGGAGTAGATCAATCCTAAAATTCCAAAAATATGAAAGAGCATATAAGTTTATACTCGAATCATCTGCAAGTAAACGTGAAAAAATAAATCTAGTAGGACTGTCTACTCCTTGTTGTTGTACTTCAGTTCTCCATCTTTCAAAAAAGTTTAAGGTTTCTTTACATTTATATACAAACATTACTCCATTTTGATAATTAGTAACCCCAGGATTATCTCTTAATTCTTGTCTTGGAGCAATAGATAAAGCAATATGACGTTTATTAGGACCAATAAAATCAAAACCTTTAGATAAATCTTTAATTGGTAAAGTATCATTATCTAAAATTAGAGTAAAAAGATAAGGTGAAAGTTCAAGAGCTTGAATTTTAGATCCCATTTCACCATTAAAATTTTTGTATTTAATATTTATTGTTTGATTGAAAAGATTACATAATTTTTTATCTTTTAAAATATCTTTAGTAGCAATTAAAGTTCTTCCTATATTAGGAGTAAAAGTTTTTAATAAACGTACTGATCTAAATACTTCTATTTTAGTTTTTCTTTGACTCCTTTTATCTTTAGAAGTAGCTACTAATACAACACCTTTTTCCATAATTTAATAGTCAAAATTAGACTTCTCCCTTTTAAAATAATTTACTTATAGAGTTAAACGAAATAATATCATTAAGTTTAGAATTTTTTGAGCAGGAGACTACTTTAATATTTTTTTCTTTTAAAGCTTTTATTGTTTTTTTAAAAGATTCAAAAAATAAACTGAAGCGTTTAGGTTTAGTTTTAGCTACTCTATTTTTTTCATAGTCTGTATGAAAATGTGTTCTACCTTCCGAATCTTTATGTTGTATATCAATACCTAATAAATATATAGGATTAAGTCCTAAAGCATGTGCTATTCTTAAAGCGGTAACACCTGAATTATTCCACATTGGAACAGCTTCTGATAAGGTAGTAATAATAGTTTTATTATTACTATCTTTATCTCTCCTTAAAGGAATTATATTCTTGTTTTCTATCTCAAATTTCTTTGATATGTTCATTGAACAAAATTTAATACAATTCAAATTTAAAATTTCTTTTTGAAAAGTCTTCCAAAAATAAGGATCTGTCCATACTAAATATGTTGGGGTAAACAAATTATATGCTTTATTTACTCCAACAGTTATTTCATTTTTTAGATGATTAAAATTAAACCCTTCTTTCTGGATATCAAGAATTGAAGGTCCACCACCTATAATAAATCCTCTTTTACCATTATGTATATTATCAAAATGGTCAGGTTTAAATTTAGGATTAATAGATTTACTGTTAGTTTTTTGTGTTACTTTTATAATTTTAGCCATTTTATAAGTTATTCTCCACTATCCGGCTCGTAAGTAAGTAGAGGATACTGAGTAGCTGGAGCTACTGAAGCTATACTGACTGTATCAGATATATTAAAATACCCAAAATAAATTTTTATATCAAGGTCGTAATCAATTTCATCATAGGTTACATATACATTTAAAGGATCAATAGAAGGTTTAGAAACAACATTTAAGACTACTGAATTACCTTCAATCGTAATCTTTGTTTCATCCTCTGATAAAGTTACAGTTAAAGATTGAAAGGTTGTTTGTACCAGTACCAATAGATCATCCAACATTATTTTTGACCTACCACTTAAATCTAAAGTAATGTCATTATCATGAATGTTAGAGTTAAATATATAAACCTCAGAACCCGTTAAAATAATACAGTCCTCAACTTCTAATACCAAACTATTTTCGGTAATTCCACATAATATTATATCAAGCTTATGCAACTTTGGATGCCAAGTAGTTTCTTTAATTAAGGAACTTGTTCCTGTTTGTATTTCATCATTGATTTCAATATACATTGGTATTGAATCTTCAGGTAAGATAACTTCATAAATATTTTCTGGTGTTACTTCACCTGTTGAATCAAAAGGATCTCCACTAATCTCAAATTCATAATAAGGAAATTCCATTGCAATTAATTTATCTGTACTCTTTTCACACACTACTCCTTTTAATGATGAATTGATAATCGGGTCCATAGTAACTGTAATTTGTAATTCTTCATTCAAATTACAGGAACAATATTCAATTTTGATAGTATCAGGAGTATGTTCACTCCCATCTAAAGTATTAATAGCCAATGGGTAAGCAAATACTATTTTATCTGACACACACGTAAATTTTTTAGTAAATTGACATTTAAATATAGCATTAATAGCACTAACAGCGTAATCTAACAAGGAATACTTAGCAATCGTAACTGTAGTACAATTTAAATAAATAGTTGATACTATAGGTATTTTAAATTTAACACCTAAAGTAGTCCCATCCTGATTATATAATGTAATATAAGATATTACGAATTGGGCTATATCTTTAATTAACCCAAAATAATCTGTTGCCCACTTAGAGTGTATGTTTGTAATTAAAGTATTTATATATGGAAGTAAACCAGTCTTACTAAATTCTGTTAGATCAGTAACATTAGCTACAGCTTCTATATTAAACCCACTTCCAGAAGTAGTTGTTGGATCATTAATGTAGTCATTATTTAATAAATTATCTAAAGCGGTCAATAACCTATCTTTACCGTAAGTTATATCATTCGGATTCCCTAATTGCATAGATAATCCAAATTCATTAAGAATAGGATCATCAGTTATTTGAGTTATTAGATCACTAATTTCTAAAAAAGGCCATTCTTGATCACATATGATATTTACATCACACGGAATATTAACAGTTAACTCTGAAAAGGTAACAGGTAAACAGGGTTCAATTTTATAAGGCCATTCATCATCATCTATAGGTGGTGGGTCTAAAGGCCCATAATCACATATTAATTTAGGATCATATACTGTAGCAAGTAAATTTAAATAAACTGATAATATTTTTCCTGCTTTATCTACACTGGCTGCATTTAACACAACCTTATATTCAGTTGCAGCTAAAGGGGTTAAATCTAAAGGTCCGTTATATATAGTATATTTATTTCTATCTACCCCTCCAATTTCTGGAATTAAAGTTTGTTTATAACTGGAAGATGGATGAGGTGACTTTGAGGTATAAGCATCAACTTCATAAGTATATTTATAATAAAACCCATCCCTTACAGGATCTCCCAGTTCACCTAAAGTATTCCATCCAAATATTTTATTGGCAAATACTAATTCAGGTGACCCACCTAATCTTATTCCATAAATTTGATTATCTGGGATTGAAATTCTAAGTTTATCATCCACAGCTTCAAATCTAATATCTGTAGTTGATGCTCCATCATTTCTACCTATTACCAAGTACCCATTTATATCTAATAAAGCTGTTGTCATTGTAATATTAATAGGAGAATACATATTGACAGAGTTTACTACACGATAATCATTCCTTTGCATAGTAGAAATTAGTTCATCAACAGTTAATAACCCAAAAGGTAATTCAACAAAATACCATTCCGTTCCACTTGTTCCATCTAATGCTACTTTTCTAATGGCTAAAAATCTATTTCTAGATTCACTACTTCCAGGGTAACACACTTTAGTACATGAATTAGCATCACCTAAATCATAAGGACCTTCAATATTAGCAGTTATTTGATAAGGTAATACAGGGCCTGGGGCCATAAAATTATAATTACCCATAATACAATATATACTATCAGAAAGATCTAAAAAAGTTCGTGTAAAAAATCTTTTATCATCTCCTACATTCCATACATTTAACTCCGTATCATTATAAATTGACCCTACTTTCATATCTTCCCAATAAGGCATAACCCCATCTGAGCTTATTCCCTTTTCGTCATCACTGTAAATAAGATCTTTAAATGATTCTATTTTAGATAAAGTCATTAAACCCATACCTAATATTTTATGCCCCGGAGTAACAAATAAACTTGCTCCTATTTCGGACGGAATTTTTCCATACCGATCTTTATACCAATTATAGGAATTAAATTCCATTGTACCATGAACAATTTTATGCTCTGTATAATCTTTTAAAGTAGTAGAAAGAGAAGTATCAATAGTATTTCCTTCTAATACTCCAATTAGGTATAAAGTAACTACATAACTAACTTCTGATTCAAGATCTGGAGTATTAATTTCACCATATTCATAAAAACCAAATACAGAATTTGCAGTAGACCCTTGATCTATTCCTACTACCCTAAGATATTCCCCTCGTTTCGTAAATAATACTAACCTACCAAATTCGTTTGGTAAAGCTATTACTTCTCCATCAAATACATTATTTATTATATTTGAAACTTCTCCAACAGTATAATCTGCACTTGTATTCCCATCAGGTATCTCAAACTTAATAAGTCTAATAATTGAATTAGTATCTTCAATACCGAGGATATTAGTATCATTAGTAAATGTGTAATCACCTATTTCTAATGCAGTAATTTTGGTAACATCGCCAGGATCAGGAAAAGTAGTCTTTGCTCTAAAACTTACATTAACTTTAGTTTCTCCATTTCTTGTATAAGTTATTTCTCCTCTTAAGAACCCAGAAGGGGACCAAGGAACTGACTGTCCTATTTTAATTGGAATATTATCAGCCCCACTACCTGATATATTAGTATACTTTAAATCTACTATAGCAACAGGTATTATCCCTTCTGGATTTATAGCAAATAAATTAACACAATCAGGCATACATTCTACAGTCCAATTATTAACCTTAAAGTCTAATTGGTAATAAATAACCCCTTGCCTATCAGGAATATCATACTTTTCAATTAAAGTATAGCCTACTTTTAAGTTACCTTCAGCTAAAGAAAAACAATCGACAGCTTCTATATACTCTGTACGGGTTATTGTAGAACTCCCCTGTGGGCAATATACAGTCAACGTAACTGTGTATACTCCTACAGCTAAATAAGCATGAGATATTTGTCTTCCAACTGCAATAGCATCAGCATCAACTTGTACCGCACCATCCCCAAAATCAAACTTACGACTGGCATAATAATTTATAGTTTGATCTGTAAAATTTACTAAGAATGGTTTTCCACCTTTAACCCTATCTGCCTGAAAAGCTGCAACAGGTAATGCCTGAGTTTCCCATACTCTAATATATTCTTTTTTTGTTTCTTCATCATTATACTCAGTTTGTGTCCCCGCTGTTTTAAGTCTAACAGTATACACACCAGGATCGTCATATGTTACACTAGCCGGGGATGTTAAAGTAGAAGTATCACCATTACCAAAACTCCAGGCCCTTCCGATTATCGTTCCAAGAGAAGCATCACTAAATGTTACAGTTAAAGGATTATACCCTTCAACGACATCTGCTGTAAAATCTGCTGTAGTTTTACTAGAGTTTATAGTTACCACATCACAGGCTGATTCTATACTTTCATTATAAGCTTCAAATACATCCGTAGAAGTATGGGCATCATAACAAGCATTGTGACAAGATATACACCTTTCGAAATAACATTTACTATCACAAATATTACAAACATTTCCTTCGTAACAAGTACTATCACAAGTATTACAACTCTCAGCGTAACAAAGATTGTCACAAACAGTACATTCCCCATAACAGGAGTGATCACAAGTAGTACAATGCTCCCCATAACAAGATGAATAACACACACATTGTTCCTGATAACAAGTACTATGACATAAGGTACACTCTTGCCCATATCTTGCGTTATTACAAGATGTACATTTTTCTGCGTAGCACTTATCATCGCATCTACTACAACCATCTCTGTAACCATAACAAGTATTATCACAATAAGAACATTTTTGATCTCCATATACTTCACGGTGACATTCAGAACACCCTTGATTATAACAAGTGTTGTTGCATGTACAATAACCTTGACTATAACAAGTGTTGTTGCATGTACAATAACCTTCCGAATCTTGTTCCTGAAAACAATATCCATCTACATCTTGGTAACAAGCAACATCACAAGTAGCACAATGAGAGTAACCATAACAAGTAGAATCACAATCACAGTTATCCCCGTAACAAGTATTATTACAAAGTGTGCAAACAGTTTGTGTGTAACAAGAATAACAAGTTCCACATCTCTCTGAATAACACCTATTATCACACGATAAACATCCTGCTCTATCTGCATAACATGTATTGTCACAATAAGAACATCTTTCAGAATAACAAGTCATATCACAAGTAGCACACGTTGTATCTGTATAACAAGTGTAGTGGCAAGATGTACACGTATTATACGAAGTATTATCACAATAATAACAACATTCCTGATTACATGCTGTATCACAAGTGTTACAAGTTTTTTCATAATGTTCATTATGACATGAAGTGCATCCTTGACCATGACATGTCTGATTACATAAAGTACACCCCTCATTATAACAAACATTATCACATGAAGTACATACCTCATTATAACAAGTATTATCACAAACGTCACAACTAAGAGTAAAAGTTTCCCGATCTAATTCCCTAAACTCTCCTCCAGTATCAGTCGCTATAATTGAAATATGATTAGGGTCCCAAAATAAATGTCCCTGAAACCGGTTTTTCATCCCTATAGTATATATAAGAATATTATTATCATTAGCATAGGATATAACATCCGCTGGAGTATAGGTTGATAAATTGTCTACCCCATCAGTAAGTAAAATTAATACTGAATTATACAAAGCAAAATTAGGTATATCAGCCACTTGATCTTTTAGGGCACGCAATGATATCATACATGCGTCCCATATTGGGGTTTTATCAAAAGAGGTATATGGGTCTTGTACAGCTTGACGTAGTAAACTCTTTGTGGAAGTTAAAGCCTGAACTATATTTATATTATTCCTATTTTCAATACCAGAAAATTTAACTATAGAAGCATAATCAGAATAATCTACGCCCTCTTGAGAGGAATTTTTCATTATCCTATCTATCCATTGGATAATACCTTTACTAACATCATATTTAGCATAATCTACCATACTCCCACTAAAATCTATTACAAAGGATAGAGCTAAAGGTA
>Ga0307928_10002155_pt1 | contig 15085 bp, 21 predicted proteins | sample AceLakmetagen232_FD_201815 | JGI IMG/M metagenome (GOLD analysis project Ga0307928, IMG submission 201815) | Saline water microbial communities from Ace Lake, Antarctica - #232 | ecosystem: Environmental > Aquatic > Non-marine Saline and Alkaline > Saline | place: Antarctica: Ace Lake... | reverse complement strand
TTTCTTAACACTTTCACCAATCTTTTCAGATAACTCTTTTTCTTCTTTATAAATAGCTTCTGGACTAGGATATTCACCAGCATCACTAAATTCAATCTGAGCTAGACTATCTTTACCATTAGCACTAATGTTAGTTGTTACTTTTCTGAATACATTCTGAAACTTATTAGTAGCTTCATTTATTTTAGAATCAACCTTTGTAGTCCATACATCCAATAGATTAGGAGTTCTTCTCTTATACAAATCAGTTTCAAATACTAATATACCAGCAATAGCATTACCCATCTTCAATAAATTTTGCTCTTTATTTAATGTAGCTTGAGTAGCTGTATTAGCTTCACCTTTACCACCTGGATCAGTAAATTGACTTGATAGACTCATTTCATCAACTATACCTCGAGCAATATCATACATAGCAATCTCGGAAGTAGTTACTCCTGGATTATCTCCAAGTTCTGAAATGCTCTCTGGATCTACATTCTGAGTCAAAGTACTAGGGTTAAATATATTCTTGCTTATTTTACCACCACCACGTTTTACCATTGGAGGATCAATACTCTTTTCAGTCTTTCTAATAAACAGTTTAAGGAATTTATCTAGCAATGCTTGAGGTACTTTAGTTTTAGCTGAGATAGATTTACCATAAGCAAAGTTGAATGAGATAGGGTTTAATACTCCCTTTACAATTGAATATTCTCCATCTTTACTAATAGCTGATAATGGGAATCCAATCGGTAGCATCATTACACCATTAAGCATTATCATATATTCATTCTTCCACTTGTCCTGATATTTAACTACTTCGATTCTCTTAGTTTGTTCTTTATCATAAACTCTAAAGTTAGAATTGTCTGTAGATATTTCACTTTCAATTGGAGCATCAGCATCAGGAACATTCTTCCATCTCTCCCATTTACCGAAATAACTCTCTGCTACTTCACGATCTAAATACTCAATAGTACCAGCATATGGTTGTTTACCCATTTCAAATATCTCCATATCTCCCAGGAATACTTTCATACCACTAATCATTCTAGTTTCACATTCGTTGAATAGTTTAAATGATTTAGTAACCCATTCAATCTCCTTGATATCTTTAGCCCACCATTGCTTATCTTTAAGTTCTTTTTCTATAATTTCACGTTGAATATTGACTTCTTCAGTAAATACTGTTCCTTGATCAACCATTTCTTTATAAATAGGTCTTCGTTTCTTTTGAGTATATTCTTCAATATCTCTACTCTTTTTAACTAAACCTTCAACTATTGATCCAAGTTCTGCTGCTTTCTGGTCTTCTTCATCATAAGCTTCCATATTAACCTCAGCATTTACATTAAGTAAAGTGTTGATTAAAGCATCTGATTTATTTTCAGTAACAGCAGTTGTAATCCTTGTCTCACCTTTTTTAGCGGCCGGTCTTATAAAACTATTGGCTGACCTTTTATTGGTCTTATACCAAGTATAATAGTCCATACCATCAAATTCTTCTCTGGCTTTGTCCTTTTGAACCTTTGAACTTGTTAACCTTTTAATCAGGAACTTTCTATAAGAAACCTCCTCATCACTATAATCAGGACTTAATACAATGGCTTCATTATCCATTGCTTCAACTTGTTCTTGGTTCTTCTCTAATTTTTTGTCTTTCTTCATAATTATTACATTAGTGTAAATGGATCAAGTACTTCTTCATCGTCTTCTTCAATTATATTATTATCAAACGCGTATTCTTTCATCTGGAAACATATTGCTAAACCGATCAATAGATCCCAATGTCTTGTTTTCTCAGCATCAAACCTGACTACATTTATATCTTCTTTATCGTAAGTTATACATTCAGCTATCAGTTCTTTAGATATTAGGTTTATGATTTCATCATTGACTGCTGTCTTGAGCTCTGATAACATCTTCGGTTTACTAGCTAAATTAGTGTGCCAACCTAGCTTGTTAGTATGTTTATCACTGAATTTATCGTATTTAATCTCCTCAAATATATTAAAGTAAATACCTTTTAATGTTGCTAGAGTGGTATGTCCGTGGTTGTTTCTTTCAACTGCCATAAGACAATTACCATATCTTGTACCACCAGCTTTGACCTCATAAGCAAAAGTATCTGGCTCGATCTTATTACTCTTGTATATTGCTACTACTTCTGGTCTTAACAAACTGAAATCCATTATAACTATGGTTGAACTATCTTGCTCTACTCCCTCAGCTACATCACATCCACCAGCATAAATATGTCCCGGGATATAATCATTATAGTAAATCCAGTCTCCAACAGGTACTCCAACTCTCGTCTTTTGCTCTTTAAGTTTATCTCTATCAAAGAATTTAACACCTGATGTCTCAAAAGCTTCTTCTGGAGTGATAGGATATTCTTGCTTCAGTATCTTCCAGTCTTTATTTAAACTTAGCCATTTCTGATAATAATATGATATCTCACGGTCACTAAACTCATTATCCTTCTGAATTTTCAAAAACTTTCTCATACATAACATATCTGCCACATAGATTAACTTTAGTGTTTCGATCTCATCAATGTCCCAGGTCCAGTTATAAAAATGTGATTTAAACTCTAAATCAGTTGTGGGTTCACCTCTATTCCAAGCGTCCCAAAACATATTATAAAAGTGTCCTTCTTCACCCTCAGCTGTACTTTCAATATCAACTCTACCATTTAATGGTACTGCTGGTATTGTTCCAGCTATAATTTCCTTAGCTTTTCCAGGTGATTCTTTACAAATCTTACCAAACTCTGATATATGTACTCGGTTAAATGTTCCTGATCTACCTCTATTTCTCACAATGATTGAACTACTAGAGTTATTACCGAATCCAAACTTGAGCTTGTTCTTACTATCTGTATCAATATTATAAGCAGCTTTTAGCTTGAAATCATAATTATCCCAAGCCATTTTAATCTTATCATCAAATATTTCAGTAGCTGAATCTTTATCATAACTTAGAAACAACGCTTTAAAGTTCTCATTCCAGAGCACATCATCAATACCATCAATACTTTCATCGGTTGTATTATGTGATACAAATCCTTCAGCTATATATGTTCCAGATGAAGTCTGCAAATCAATCATATTTCTTTTACCAAGTTCTTCTATCTTAGCCACTTTAGACCACCCAATACCTGTCTTTTTACCTGGTAATTGTCTTCCTTCCCAAAATCTGCTATTAAGAAATCTTGATGGTCTAGTAATACCCAATAATCTAAATTGTTCATCCATTCTACCAAACTGTATCTTATAAACATCTTTTGTACCTAATTTACTAGGCTTATCTTTATTTGGCTTTCTTTTATCTACTTCAATTCTATAATTATAATTATTATCTTCTGCATATTCTACCATTCTATTCCATACGTCACCTGCTCTTTGACAGGTACTAATACCAGAAGATACATTCCTTTTACTAATAGAGCCTTCTCCATCCAATATCCCACCAAACCATCCATCTTCATAATTATGTTCATTATCCCAGGGCTTTGTAATCCATCTAATATGAGTTCCTATTTTAATTCTCCCTTGCAATCCATCTCTATTTTCAATAGCTCTCCATTTACAATCACTGCCTTTTTTTCTTGTTAGCCAAGGATGTTGTCCTGTACATATTAATTTTCTTCCATCGTCTAATGTTATTCTAAATGCTATTCTATTTACTTTAACAACTTTCTCAACAATAGCAGTTTTCATCTTTCTACCAATACCACGAGTGCCAGTTTGTTCATCTACAGCTACTATCTCTGTATTTGGTTCTATATCTTTTATCTTTACCCATTTCAAATCTGCTGTTAATACTCTAGTGTTGGGATGTAAACAAAATCCTAATTGTCGAGACTTTAAAATGATATTTCTTTTAGCTTTGTGCTCATTAAAATGTGTCTGAGCTTGATTACGTTTAAATGTTACTAGCTCTTTTTTCTTGTTAACTATCTTATATAAATTGTTCACTCGCCATTCTTTATCTGCTAAGTGTTCTCTCAATTCTTTACTCATCTCCATCTAATTTTGGTTTAATTTCATCTAATATACTAGACATTTTTATGTCGCCATCAACTTTCAAATTGTTAGTTGCTTTACCAAATACTCTGTCAATCAAACTATCAAGGGCTTTATTATCTGGTTTAGCAGTAGTCATAAAGTAATAAACATCGTCATCATCATCATAATCACCAGCCAAATAATCAGCTATAGTGGTTGGATCTTCAACTAATTCTGGTTTCTTTTTCTCTACTTTCTTAACACCTGATTTAGGATCAATAAATCTTACAGTCTTTATTCTAAATAACATTTGAACTCCTTTAGCAAGAGCCATTTGTGAATCAATCAAACTTCCCATAGATTTCAAAACACGCTGTCTGAATGCTTCTTGGACAACTTTATCATCTTTAGTCTTTTTATTTTCTCCACCTTTCTTTCTTCCAGCTCCTGGTCTAGCTCCACCATTCTTTCCTGGCTCTGGAACTATCTTTTCAGGCCGTTTAAGGTCATCTGAAATATTTTTCAGTTTTTCAGGTTCCTCTACAATAAGGTCTTTTATCTTGTCTATCATATATTTTATTCTTTTATTCTTATAAAGAGAGCCAATTGCTTCTGACTGGGAAGCTCTCTTTGCTCTGACTACCTTGTACTACATAGTACTAGGTTATGCCGTAGAGTGGTTGTACCAGCCGTCTTTATAAAAATAAAAAAAATAGAACTCAAAAAAGTCCTACTAAGTTTGGTTAATCTCATTCAAATAAGTTGTGCTATTCATATTTGTTTTCGACATTTATTTTCTCTTACTCCTACTATTAAGTATAACACGATACTTGGTTTAACACAAGTGTTTCTAAATACTTTTTGTGTATAAGTACTTGCATTGTTTTTATATGTATGTTATAATTATTACATAATTAATAACAAACAAAAAAATGGGAAAATTTAGAATCTGTCCTCGGTGTGGTTTACCACAGATGAAAGTCCAACAAGCAAAGGATAGCAACTACCAGGACGCTATCTGTGCTCATTGCCAATATACAATGGCAGTGACAAGTGCCTGGTATTAAATAATAAAACAATAAACAAGATGATTAACAAAGTAAGAGTTCAAGGAATAAATTATTATGAAATGCAAATAGGTAACTCGGTTGGAAATCTATTTACTGACATCAATGATGTTCCAAAAGAAAAAGCTAAATTAGAATTAAGAATTAAACAACAAACCAAATGAAAAAACAAAGAATCAACGATATAGTCAGACTACTACCAACAGAGGATCATCAAATTCACGAGTTAAATAAATTTGTTCGTGGATATAAACTAGCAGTTCATAAAAGAAATTTAAAAGATCAATTAAAAATAAAATAAAACTATGAGTATAATTTACAGCGATAGACACCAGAGATATATTGATACAGATTTTGAAAGCGAGGAGGATTATGATTCACTGTGATTCACTATGATTCACTGTGATTCACTGAACGGAATTTAATTAAATAATTTAACAATATGAAAACAATATATAGACCTAATGCCATTCCATCTAATTTTATTTCAAAAGGTGATAGAGTAGATTCACTAATGAAAACTGGAAAATATGGATATAATATGAGAAAGTTAAAAACAATAGGAGATTTATGTGATTTTTGTGGAGCTAATATCAGAGTTTATAGAGGATCAATGTCAAAAAGAAAATATGGATATAAATTTGCTTGTAAAAATTGTTACAAACCAAATAATAAAATGATACTTGGTTGCAAAGACAAGTATGCAATACATTATAATCAAATAATAAAAAACCAAAATGAAAAACAAAAAATGGACAAACAAGAGAATCGTGACAAAAAGAAAACCATATCTAACAAAAGCTATTAAAATCAATAGAGCTAAGAATTTTACATTCTTATTTACTCTTCTTTTTGCTTTTGTAGTAGTTTATGGATATTGGAACATTAACGAAAGCAAAATTAGCTCAAATTTGAACGAAATCAAACAAAATGAACTTATACTCGTCTCAATGCTTAAAAACTCATCAGAAGACCAATTCTGCGTCCAAATGACACCTGAGCAACTACTCATCAAGGAGGTAGCAGACCTAAAAGGATATAAAGACTTAGAATTACTATTTTGTCTAGCTTACGAAGAAAGTAAATATGATCAATTCGCAGTCGGTGTAAATATTCATTACCAAAGTGATGGTTCAGTTCTAACCACAGAAGATTTAGGTATCTTCCAAATAAATAATTACTGGCATTCAGAAATTTCTTCCGAGTGTACTTTTGATATAAAATGTTCAACCAACGAAACTATAAATATTTTAAGACAAGATGGTGGATGCAAACAGTGGAGTACATGTGAAAAATGTAAGTAATCAACTATCTACTATTTAATATCTGCCATATATATGTATCAGATAGTTAAATAGTTAAAAAAAATACCAGTCTATTTACCTTCTTTAAAGGGTTTATTACCCATTTAAGAAAAGGTAAAAAACTGGCTTCTGGGAAAACCATTAAATAGTTAAATAGTAGTATTGGTATAAAAAAGAGATAGTTCATTATTCAAGCCACTAACTGAACTATCTGATGGCATTAAATAGTTACCAGATAGTTAAATAGTTATAAACGACACAATATAGCTATCTGGTCAACAAACGAAGAACATTTAACCAACAATATAGACAAAATTATGAAGGCAATTTATCAAAAGTATTTAGAAACACTTGTATTATTTTTTAAAAAGTGTATAATAAGTATTATAAGTTTTAACACAAATAATATGACCAAAACATTATCACAATTCAATTCAGCTAAGCCTAATTACAAGGGTGCTGATTTTTTTGTTAAAGGGTGGCGTGATAACTCCCTGGTCAGCAAAGAAGTCAGCATCTTTTTAATTATATAAATTTATGGATAAAAATAAAAAATATCAGAAAAAATATCAGAAAACATATTATCAAAGAAATAAAGAAGCTATTAAAAAGAAAAGAAAGAAAAGATATCCAAAATATTATAAAACACATTTTGTTCAAAAGAAAGGACTTAATATATGAAAAATCAAACTATAAAAAGATTGTTGATAGAAGGTACTAAGATCGCAGTTAGTACTTTAAATGACACTATATGTGATTTTAAGTATGGAGAAACCATTTCAGACACATTAGTAGAGGATAATAAGGATAAACAAATGTTTTTCCTAGCAGGTGTTAAGATTGATGAACCTCTTCCAAAATCTAATAGATATAAGGCAAAAGATATATATAAAAGAAACTATTTAGTAATAGATTGTGATGATTTAAAATTTTCTGATTATGATAAATTAAAAGAATCATTAGATAACTCTTCATACTTTAATGACTATAGTATGATTAACTTTACTGGTGGTGGCTTCCATATATATTTTATTGGTGATGAAATTGATTTAAAAGAAAACGAATGGTTATACGCTGAAGAGCAGATTCATAAATTATTTGAAAAGCAAATTTGTTTTCCTCCGGATTATAAAGCTAAAGGGATATATAGAATAATAAGATACCCTGGAAGTTTTAACCATAAGAAAAATAGAGATGGTTCTTATAAGTATGGAAAAATAGTTGAGGGTAAAGTATTATCAGAAATAGATAGGGAATCAGGAATATTAAGTGCTATGGAATTTTACGCTGGATCAACTCCAACCGAAACAGAAGCCAAAGAAATAAACTCAAAAGAACTAAGAGATATATTTGAGAATGGAGCTAGGGAAGGAACTAGAAATGATTCTCTGGCTAAAGTGATAGGAGTATTTTTGAAAGCAGAAAGAGAACCAGGCAATCATTTATCTTGGTCGGTGTTACAACTTTGGAACAAATATGAATGTAATCCTCCTATGCCAAATGATGAGCTTAAAAGAATATTTGAATCAATATCTAAAAGAGACGCTAAACAAGTAATAGAACAAGAAGTTGATTTTGTTGATACTCCTGCTTCCGAATTGAGAAGAGAAGAACAGATCCCAAATCCATTTATAGTATCAAGAATGATTCCAGAAAATGCTTTAACTGAATTATATGGTAGAACTGGTTGTGGTAAAAGTTTAGTGGCTTTACATATTGCAGACAGAGTTAGTAAGGGTGAGCCAGTCTTTAATAAATTAGAAACTAAAAAAACTCCTACATTATATATAGATTTAGAAATGAGTCGTGACGATTTAATTACTCGTGTAAATAGTATTGCTGAAAAATCATCAGACGAATTATATATTTCAGTTCAACAGAGTTGGAAATTTGATAATCCTAAAGCTATTGAATATATTGAAAAAGCAGTTGAAGAAAGAAATGTCGGATTTGTTATTCTTGATACTTATTCTAAAATTCACAGTCAGGCCAGTGAAGATTCAGCAATGGAAATGACTCCAGTTATGGATGCTTTAAATAAAATGGCTCAGAGACTTAAAATCAGCATTATGTTTTTGCACCATATGAACAAGAATAGTGAAGCGAAAGGATATTCTCAAAGTAGAGGATCAACAACTATTCCAGATAATTCAGCTTGTTGTATTGGAGTTGATTCTAAGGAACACGTTGATGGTGATAAGAAATTTAATGTATTAACATTGACTCAACATAAAAAAAGAAGAGAAGAAGCATTTGATGTTATGTCTTTGAAGGTGGTTAAATATGATGGAATAACAAGTTTTGAAGAGACTGACCATACTGACACTTTGGATGCTCAAGGTAGAGCTATATCTTTTATAAAAAGATTATTAACTGAAAAATATGATACTCCATTATGTAGAGCTGAAATAAAAGAAGCTATAAAAGAAAGTGGAGATGGTGGAGCAAATTCAGTTGACTCGGCTACAACTCAATTAGTTTTTGACAAGATTGTTGTTGCCAAAGATAAAGAGTATATGAATGATAAGAAATTATTAACTGAAGAAGAATACAAAAGAGGGAGTACTCAAAAGAGATGGTATATATTAGCAGAACCACCAGAGAAAAAATATAGTGTTGAAGACGCTATTGCTAAATTAATTTAATAAAATAATAATATGGAAATTGTACTAGAGAAAGTTACGGTGTTAAAGACAAAACAAATTATGGATCTTATTGGAAGTAATAGTCTATCAGGGCTATCAATTTATAAAGATATTATGATTTTGTTTGATGAGGATTTAGATAAAAGATTATTAAAATTTGTTGAAAAGAATGAAGGAAAACTATTAAATATGAACGCTTTTGCTGTTTATGAAACTCAGGCTTCGTTGTATGTCTTTACGGATGGAGTAAATAATAGTTGTCTAAGTAATAGTGATGAGATCGAAGTAGAGGGAGATATTTGGAATTTAGAAATAATTAAAATTAAATAATATGACAAGAGAAACAATATTAAAGAAAGCTATAGAGAAAGCAGTTAAGAATGGATTAGATATATCTAAATACAACTTTTGGTTTAGAACCGATAATGGTAATTTAATGACAGAACAAATTACTAAAAGGAATGTATTTAATTTTATCTTCTCCCACGACTTCGCTAAAGCATTTTGGGGTGATAAGATAATTAAGATAACTATTTGTGATAGTATAGGTATTACCCATCAAATGGTATGGAATGAATATCTATACCACCTACAACAAATGGTAATTGAAAAAGATAGAATTAAATATTTAGAAAAATCATTATGACAAGCCAAGAAAAAAGTGAATTAGAATAGTTACTAGCGTATATGTATAAACATAGAATCACGTTCTTTAGATCAAGATTGAATTTGATTTTAGACATTCAAAATCAGAAAGAAACACTTGACAAGTAGTTCAGAAATGTTATACTTATAATATAATCAATAACAGAAGATATATGGCAATCAAAGACAAAAAAGTTGTTGAGTTCCGACCAGGGATAAGACAGAAACTAAAGATAGAAGCAGCCAAGCTTGGCTTTAGTAGCAATGAACTTATTAACCGATTAGCTGAAAAGTTTCTCGGAATTAAATAATAAGATTAAATAACTAATCGCTATCCATTGGAAGCGAAACAAGAAAGGGCTAATAATATGCCAGAATTAGGACTAGGAACAGATCAAGGAGCAAGCAAAAAGTTTGCGTCAATCAAAGAAGGGACAATAAGAGTAAAGACTACTAAGGACGATTCAAGTCCATTACTAGTAGCTAGGGAATGGATAAATCCTCAGACAAAAAAAGAGGGTGTATCTTATGAACTAAAGTATAACTTCCTACGTGGAGTTATTACTAACATTGAATTTAGAGAACCAACATTTGGTGGTAATCAAATCAATGTGACCATAAATGGTGTTACATTAACAATGGACACTTCAAGTAGATTCGCTACTCATTTTATGGAGAAGTTACCAAACATTGACCTTAAAAGGGTTGTGTATATAAGACCTTACGATTTTGAAGCAAAAGATGGTAAGACTCTTATCGGATTGACTATTAAATATGATAATTCAGATGGAGATAAGATCTGGTCAGCATTTAATGTCAAAGATCCAAAGACAGATAAATGGTCTGTTAAAAAAGGATTTCCAACTACTGACGCTGTAAAAGGTGAAAAGGATAAATGGAAGATCCACTTTATCAATGTTAAAGTTTTTCTTACTGAAGCTACTGAAAAGTTTTTAGAAAAAGCTGTTTTTGAAACAGTTGAAGTAAAAGCTCCAGTTGAAAAAGAATCAACAATTGATCAAGCGTTAAGTGAAGAAGACCCGTTTTAAGTAAAGACAGAGCCAGTCGGTGCACGGCTGGTTCTACTGTTTATTTAAAAAATAAAAAAAACATAATGAAAAAAACAATAGAAGCGTTAGTTAAAAAGCACGGAAAAATTGTAATAGATTTTTCTAAGAAATAAAATTTAAACAATTAAATAATAAACAAAATGGGAATTAAAGCAGAAGACTACTTTTCAAGTAGCAACAGGTATCTATCTAATAGTAAAATTAGCAAATACCTAGAATTGCCAAGTTATTTTAAAGCATTATACATTGACAAAGTTATGAAACAATTAGAATCAACATCACTTAAAAAAGGAAAAGCAGTGGATGTTTTTATTACGGATTCTAAAGCAGCCTTCCTGGAACAATATGAAAAAAAAGTATTGAAAAGAGAAAACGCTGAATTGTTTGAAATGCAAAAGGATCCAAATTATTCTAAGACTCTAATGAATGAAACAGAATGGAAACAAAGTCTTGGTATGATCAATGCTCTAAAAAGTCACTCAATGTTTAACAAGATGAAGAGCTATACTGCTCAACAAATTCTAAGTTATGATAAAAAACTAAATGATAACTGGGATGGTTTTTGTGGGATTCCAGATTGGTTTAAAATTGAAGGAGACGTTTGTCACATTGTAGATTTAAAAACAGCCCGGACTGTTAGTACAGCACGTAGTTGGTTTTACAAATGTAAAGAATACAATTACTTCAACCAATTTGCTATGTATTCAATGCTATTGAAAAAGAATTATCCAGAGATTAAATCATTTACTTATACTCACTGGATAGTTAAAAATTCCTATCCAAATTTAATGAGAGTATTTAAAATTGATCCATCTATAGTTGAAAGAGCTAAGTTAGATTTAAAAGTAGCTATTAAGAAAATAGGAGAAGACACTCAATTCGTTGATCCAGAAATAACTGAAACAATAGAAGATTATGAAGAAAAGGGAGCGGAATAGTATGAAGATTAAGATATCTAACAATATAGAAATTACAGGAGCTAATATAATTCTAAAAAGAAATATTAAAGAAGCTTTAACCATAGCAAATCCAATGTATCAGACTATGGTTAGAGCTGGTAATCATAGAGCTCTATATAATATTCCTGAAAACTTTGAGTACTTCGAAGAAAAAGATGATGCTATTATAGTTGGCCGAGGAATAGAATCTAGGCTCAGAAATTATAAATTTGAGTATGATGTCTTATCTCCAAAGATTGAAGGGTTCACTCCTAACAAGGATTATTTTCTAAGAGACTACCAAGAAGGAGTCCCTGAAGAAATTATTAAAAACAATAATGGAATAATTAAATTAGGTACTGGATTCGGAAAAACACACATTGCTCTGTATATTGCCTACCTTTTAGGCGTTAAGACCTTATTTGTGACTCATAGGAGCTTCATACTGAAGCAATTCGTTAAAACTGCTAAGGAACACTACAATTATGATTTAGGAGTGATACAGGGCAAAACTAATAATATTAAGGGAGTAACAGTGGCTATGGTGGGTACTCTAGGAAAGAGAGATATTGAAGATCAGTTCGGTTTAATAATTTACGATGAATGTCACACAGCAGTTACCAAAAAGAATACTGAAATAGTTCAGAGATTCTCACCAAAGTATTTATATGGGATGAGTGGTACTCCTGATAGAAGTGATGGCCAGGGAGAAGCTATTAAATTTATGTTCGGAAAAATAATTATAGACAAGGCTTTACCAGCAGCTACTCCAGAAGTTAAAATAATGAAATCAAATTATCATATACCGATAACTGAATATGCTGAAATGATAAGTTATCAGGTTAACCTTCAAGAAAGAAATGAGTTGATTGGAAAAGTTATTGAAAATCAATATGGTACTCTCAGAAAAATGTTAGTTCTCACTAAGAGAATTGAACATTATAAAAACATTAAAGCAGTATTACCAAAACATATTAAAGCTTATGAATTAAATTCCAGGGATGATAATACGGATCTACTAGAAGGTCTCAGGTATGGAAAATATAAATACGATGTGCTACTTGGAACATTCTCTTTACTTTCTACTGGTGTTGATATTGATACTCTTGATACTCTAATAATAGCTGGTGATTTAAAAAGTAATGTTTTAACTACTCAAAGTATTGGTCGAGTGATTAGATTAAAAGAAAATAAAAAGACTCCCAGAATAATTGATATAGCAGATACTAAGAATGGTATTCTATATAGACAATTTCTGGAACGAAGAAAGGTATACGCATATGAAATTGGAAGCCAAATTAACTACCTTACTGATGAAGAAATTGGACTGGACAAGAATGACAATGGCAGTGGAAGTGAAAGTCTCCAGGACCGGCTCTTTAAACTTCAAGAAAATAGAAGAAGGTCAAATTATTAAATTACATCAGGCAGCTACAGGAACCGTTGCACATAAAATTTCCGATATGAGTCCAGGGATGAAACCATTTGATTTATTTGTACTTTATAAAGTTCCATCTTATATAGCAATTTGTTATTATAAACCTAGAGAGAAAAAAGTATTTTATTTTGTAGATATTCAGATTATTATTGAAATGATTGATGAAGGTAAGAAAAGTTTGAGTGAAATGGAAGCCGGGGCCGTGGCTAAGATGCTGGTTAAAGTATAGTTATCCACAGTTAGGTATTTGTAATGTTTATAATATGTGTTATACTAGAAATAGTTAAAACATAACAAACAAAAAAATGGGAAAAACAATTATGCAGGAAGCAAATGAAATCTTCGAAGAGACAGATAGATTAGAAAGAATGGAAGATGAATCATTCGCCGATCAATGTGAAAATGAAAAGTACAGTAATTATAATGACTCGTTAGGACTTTAACTTTTTACTACCTCCTTCCAGTTGTCTGATAATATATATAGACTTCGCTGGGGGAGGTGGTATAGACTTTAACAAAATTGAAAACAACTTTTAATCTCCTGATACATTGGGCTTTTATTAGCCCAGTAATTAGTAAATTATTGGGGGGTGTTGATGTTAGTACGCTTACTCTGGCGATTATTGTGTGTCTTAAGCACTATGTAATTCTGCCCAACAAATGAGGGGAATCCGTACAGTCAATTAGCAAGTGGTAAAAGCTAGCCACTCCCCAATAGTTTATTATGCCGAGGTAGCTCAGTTGGTAGAGCAGCAGACGATAGATGATGTTGGTCGCAGGTTCAAGTCCTGCCCTCGGCGACTTTAATTAAAATAATAAAATAAATATATGAGTTGGGCAGATGACAATTTAATAGGGTATGACCCAAGTGATTATTATGAAATGACAGAAAATGAATGGGAAGATGGAATCCATACAGATAAAAATGGTATAGAATATAAATTAACCGATATGACTGAAAACCATTTAAGAAATACTATAAAATATTTTAGTGGGCTAGATACATCACCATTAGAAAAAGAGTTGTTATCAAGAACTAACTAAACAATAATATGACTTATACATCAAAAAAGTTTTCACAAAGAATAGAAGAAGCAACTAAGAGGGATTCCAGGATAGTTCAATTAAATAACACTAGAATAAGGAAACATCTTATTCTAAATACTAGAATAACTATGCAAGTGTTAGTCAAAACTATGCAGAATTATTATAAACTATGCATATTTAACTAAAAACAATTATATGAGAACAAAACTAGAAGAAGCAATTATAAAAGCAGTGCCATCTATACTAGATTTAAAGTTGGGGTGTATGGTTAGAGAAAAAGGAACTGAATTAGATTATCTAATATCTCATAACTATAATAATAAAAATATTCGTATTATAGGGCAATATACTAAAGACCATTTAAATCCAAGCATAGTTGATGGTAGAGTTAAAATAGTAGGTTATAATAGTTTTGAAGAATATTATGAAATCATAGGCAGAGACATAACCTTAACAGATATTCTTATAGCTTTGGGGAAAAAGTTTGGGGAATATCACGTTACATTTTGGGGAGATAATATTCTAGAATTAGGAGATAACAATAAATGGGATTTAACTAAAACTCTTAAAGACCAATTAAAAGAAACAAAGGATTTTTTAAGTGATTTATTAACTTAAATATAAAACATATGAGTAAACATAAAATTACACTATCAACAATTTATGGGGAGATTATAATAAAATGTCCTAACGACTTAACTTTTATAGAAATGATCAAACTAATATAAAACAAAAGGTAAGTCGGGAATTCCGACATACCACTATATAGAGACTGGAGTGATTTATTATTAACTAAATAAAATTATGGAGAAAGTAAAAAACATTTATTACACAGATAATCCTGATAGTGAGTATGGTTCAGGATTATATCTTGAAATGAAAGATGGAAGTGTTTATAGAGGACAAACAACAGATTCTATAATTCCATTTGAAAGAGTC
>Ga0307928_10002154_pt1 | contig 15087 bp, 19 predicted proteins | sample AceLakmetagen232_FD_201815 | JGI IMG/M metagenome (GOLD analysis project Ga0307928, IMG submission 201815) | Saline water microbial communities from Ace Lake, Antarctica - #232 | ecosystem: Environmental > Aquatic > Non-marine Saline and Alkaline > Saline | place: Antarctica: Ace Lake... | reverse complement strand
ATTTTTTTATTTTTTTATTTTTTTATTTTTTTATTTTTTTATTTTTTTATTTATTAAAAATTAAACAAAAACATATTCATATATTTCAAGAATTTAAAAAAACAACTCGTCAACAAACATTAATATAAAATGATAACAATAGAATCACAAGGAAAAAATATAATATTATTTGGAAGAGAAAATAGAAAACCAACTGTTAAAATAATATCAAACTTTGCTCCTTATTTCTATGTAGAAGATGAAAATGGTTTATATAAATCTGTTTTAGGCAAATCTTTAAAAAAAATAAATTGTAAAGTTCCATATGATGTAACAATAATGAGAGAAAATTATTCTAATCATTATGAAGCAGATATTCGATATACTAATAGATACATCATAAATGAAATTGACGAAATAAAAAAAGAAGAAATAAGGATTTGTTATTTAGATATTGAAACACGAAAAACAAGCAAAGGATATGAATCAGTTGAAAAGGCAAATAATCCAATTGCAAGTATTACATGTTACGATAATTTTGATAAAGAATATAAAACATTTTATGGAGAAGAAGTAAAATTAATTAATGAATTTGTAAATTATATACAAGTTAAAGACCCCGATATGTTAGTTGCATACAATGGTGATATGTTTGATTTTCCTTATTTAATTAATAGAATGAATAACTTAAAATTAGATACTAATAATTTATCGAGAATGAAGGGAAAATCATATACTACAAAATATGGTGCTCATGTTTTTGGGAGGGTGTTATTTGATTTGTTGCCTGCATATAAAAAACATTTTGCAGAAAATAGAAGAGAAAGTTATTCATTAGATTATATTAGCAAATATGAACTTGGCAATAAAGGAGGGAAAGTGGAATATGAAGGAAGTTTGGATGATTTATATAAAACAGATTTAGATAAATTTCTAAAATACAATCAAAAAGATGTTGAATTAATAGTTCTTCTTGATGAAAAATTAAAAATAATAAATTTCTTTGATGAAATTCGAAGAATGGCTTTTTGTAAATTTGAAGATGTTTTTATGAATAGTAAAACTGCTGATTGTTTATGTTTAAAATATGCAAAAAAACATAATTTTGTTTTGCCATCTGTAAAAAAGCATGAAAAAGAAAGTTATAAAGGTGGATATGTAAAAAATAGTGACCCTAAATTACATAGAAATATATCAGTGTTGGATTTTAAATCTCTATATCCTTCAATTATGATTGGATTTAATACTTCGTATGAAACTTTAATTGAAAATGGAGAATTAAATATGGATAATAAATTTAGATTTAAAAAAGAACGTGGTATTATTCCATCAATTGTTAAACCGTTATTGGATAAAAGAAAAAAAATTAAACAAGAAATGAAAGAATTAGACATAAATAAAGGAAAACTTCATAGATTAGATTTAACACAACATGCTTTGAAAGTAATAGCAAATTCATTTTATGGTGTTATGGGATTTAGAAATTTTAGATTATATAATCTAAAAGTTGCAGAAAGTATTACTTATTTTGCAAGAAAGATAATTCAGGAATCAGAAAAATGGCTGAAAGAAAATGGGTATAATGTAATTTATGGTGACACTGATTCTGTGTTTGTTTCAATTGGTGATGAATACTTGGAACAATTTAAAAATACAGTAATAAAGATAAATGTATATCTTAAAAATTATATTGAAAAATTTGGGGTTGAAAAGGAATATAATATTTTCGATTTAGAATTTGAAAAAATTTATAAAACAATTTTCTTTAAAAGGAAAGCTGATGGTAAAGGAGCTAAGAAAAAATATGCAGGAAGATTGATTTGGGCAAATGGAAAGGAATATGATAAAATAGATGTTAAAGGGTTTGAATCAAGAAGGTCAGATTCACCACAAATTGGTAGAAATTTTCTAAAAGAGGTTTTAAAGCGAATAGTTTATGAAGAAAAATATGATAATATAAATAAATTTGTAATTGATTTTAAAAATAAAATAATAAATAATGAATTTACTATTGAGGAATTAGCATTACCAATTGGAATATCAAAATCATTAAATCAATACAAAGGAAATCCAATACATATTCGTGCAAGTAGATTAGCAAATGAGAAACATAAAGCATGTATTCAAGCTGGGGATAAAATAAAATATATTTATACTAAAGATAGTGATGGTGTTATTGCTTTTAAAGATAAAATGTGGGACGGATATGAAATTGATTACGATAAAATGATTAGAAGAATCATTGATTTAAAAGTGGGTCCTTTATTTGAGAGTTTGGGATGGAAATATGAATATACAATTATTAAATCAATGAAAAAGAAAAAGGAGTTAAGTTATGAAGAACAATTTAAACAATTAGAACTATGGTAGAAATATACAACTTAAAAGAAGAAATAAATAAATATTTAGATTCAAAAAAAAGTATAGCAAGAGATAGAGATTATTTTTATGTAAGTGAAATAGGAAAATCTAAAAAAGAAATTTATGAAGATTTTATACATCCAAAATCCAAAAAATTTGATGCAAGAGTAATGAGACTTTTAGAAAATGGAAATAAAGTTCATGAGAGATTTATGAAAATATTTGCTGAAATGGGAATATTAGTTTGTGCAGAAGTTGATGCTGTATCAAATGATTTAGTTCATGGAAGATTAGATGCGATTATCACAGATAGAAAACAAAATTATGTTGTTGAAATTAAAAGTATTAATATGTGGTCTTTTAATAAATTAAAAGAGCCAATGTTTAATCATAAATTACAAATTCAATTTTATATGTATTATACAAACATTCCAAGAGGATTTATTTTATATGAAGACAAAAATACACAGGAAATTAAATACTTTTATTTAGACCTTGATAAAAAATTAGTAGAAGGATATATTAAAGAATTAAAAGTATTAAAAGAAAATATAAATAAAAAAATAGAACCAGAAAATAAACCAATTAAATTAGAGGATATAGAATATGGAACTTGAAACATATATAAAAATTTCAAATAGATACGAAAAAAGAAAAATATCTGTTCCTCTAAATGCAGATAAACAATGGTTTAAGAAATTAAAATTATTAAATGAAGAGCAATTACATATTATTAGAACTGATATTAGACAAAATAGAACTAATAGTTTGAAGAAAAAATTAATTGACATTAAAGGAATTATTATTCGTTTAGATTCATTATTACAAGAAATTTTAAGAGAAAATGAATTTATGATTTGTCCAATTTGTAGAAGTAAAATGCTTAAAGCACCACTTGGTGTCGTATTTACTAAAGTAAATGGTAAATACTTTTTTGATATGTCAAAAGAAAAAAATATCGAATATAATTATAGTTGTGAAAATTGCGTTTTTTCAACTGGAGTATCTGTTTATGAGAAGCAACAAAATCTTTTAAAGCTTAGAAGAGAATTAATATCTAAGGGAGAACATTTTTTGCCATCAAAATTTAATTATTGGCATTATGAAAAACAACCAAAAGATTTATAAAGATTAAATTATTAATTATATTAGTAAAAAAGAAAGGAAAGCATTGGAATAAGGAAATTCTAAAATATACAAAGTGAAAACAAATAGTAGATTAAGAAAAATTAGGTGGATTATGGTATCAACTAAAACATCCAATGTTGGAGGTGTAGTATTACCACCAGATATTATGGAAAGATGGAGAAATGTTTTTGTTAGAGTTAAAGAAAGTGGAACACAAATAATACTTGAATCCGGAGCACTGCCAATATCTATGAAAAAAACTGATTTATATTCTGTATCTAAAAAAGCTGGTGAGGTATATTTATGAACGATAAAAAAAATATAGCAATACTTTCTGACTCACCGTTTTTGTGCACTGGCTACTCAAACCAAAGTTTAAAATTAGGAAATCTTTTAGTTGAGGAAGGACATAATATTTTGTATTTTGCTTCTAATTATTTAGGACAAAATCTTGAACCACCAATAACAATAGAAGGCAATCAACAAATAAATTTTAAAGTAATTGGACAAGGAAGAGAACAATATTTTAAAGATTTACTTCCAATTTATACAAAACAATATAAAATTGATATTTTAATTATTTTATTAGATACATTCATGTTACATGGAAATGATGCTTGGTTATTAAAATTAGATTTATCTCCAGCAAAAACAATATTTTGGTTTCCAAGTGATGGAGGTGGTGGATTACCATTAGGATGTGAACAAATTTTAAAATTTGTAAATGTTCCAATAGCGATGTCAAAATTTGGACAACAACAATGTAAAGAAGTTCATAATTTGAATACATTATATATACCACATGCAATTAATACTAAAGATTTTTATAAATTGGATGTAGACAAAAGATTAGAATTAAGAAAAAAATGGAATTTAGAAAATAAATTTGTTATTGGAACTGTAGCGAGAAATCAAGGTAGAAAAATGTTAGATAGAACTATAAAAGTTATGGCTAAATATTCTAAATTAAATCCAAATGCTGTTTTATTAATGCATTGTGACCCAACTGATGTAGCACAAGTTTTCCCAATTGTAGAATTAATTAAAAGATATAATATTGAAAATAGAGTTATATTTACTGGCACAACATATTATAAAGGAATTGATTACAAAGATATGAATGAAATTTATAATTTAATGGATGTATTTTTATTAACAACAAGTGGAGAAGGTTTTGGAATACCAACTGTTGAAGCAATGTCTTGTCAAGTTCCTGTTTTAGTTACAAATTATACAACTACAAAAGAACTTGTAATAGATAATAATGCTGGATTAGGAATTGATGTAGTTGGCGAAATAACTGGAAGTTGGGTAGTAGAAAGAGGACTTTGTGATATTGATGATGCTGTTACAAAAATAGATTATTTATATAAAAATATTAATATTAGAAATGATATGGGAAAGAATGGAAGAATTGCAGTTTTAGAAAAGTATTCCTGGGAAAAAATTGGTGAGGAATGGAAAAAAGTAATTAAAGAATTGGGGGATGTTTATTAAATGAAATTAATTGGCGAATATAATAAAAGAATTAAAAGTGATAAAGATATTGGAAATTTTCTTGAATTATTATATGATAAAACAATTGAATACAAAAATCCAAATATATTAGAATTAGGAACGTGGATTGGAAGTTCAACTATTACTTTTTTAAGAGCAATTGACGAAGTAGGTGGAAAATTATTATCTGTTGATAATAGAAAATATAAAATTATGGATGAATTAAAAAATAATAATGTTGAATTTATAATACAAGATAGTAAAAATTTTAAAAATAATGATAAATTTGATATAATATTAATTGATACTATACATACTTATAATCAAGTTAAAGAAGAATGCAATATGATAAAAAGTTTAATAAAAACTGGAACTAAAATATTTTTTCATGATACTATTTTTAAACCTGAAATCATTCCTGCTATTATTGAATTTACTAATAGTATAAAATGTAATATTAAAAAATATATTGAAAATAAAGGATTATGGGAGGTTACAATTTTAAAATGAAATTAATAAATCCAGTTGTTCCTAAATGGAAAGAGTTAGAAAAAGATTTTAAAAAAATAGTAAAATCTAAAGAATTAACAACTGGGACGTGGACAAAAAAAGTAGAAGAAAAAATTAAGAAAATTCATAACTGTAAATATTGTTTAGTGGTTTCATCAGCAACGAATGCTTTTTATTTATTACTTAATGCAGTTAATAAATTATACTCTCCTTCTAAATGTGTAATGCAAGATTTTACGTGGCAATCAACTAAAGATATTGCTAAATTATTTTTTAAAGATTCAATTTCTTTTGTAGATGTTGATAAAAGTAACTGGATTAGTAAAGAACCATCATCTAAGAATGTTTTATTTATACCTAATATGACTTTTGGAAGTGTTGAAACATTTAAACATAAAAAAACAATTTATGATAGTTCTCATTGTTTAGGAAATAATAGTTGTAATGGAAGAGGTTATGGCGAAATAATTAGTTTTAGTCCAGCAAAAATGATTACAGCTTGTGAAGGTGGTTGTATCATAACTAATAATAAAAAAATATATTATGAAGCATTAACGATGAGAAGATATCATGGAAGAATTAGTGAATTTAATTCTTGTTTTTTTTATCATAATTTAGATAATTTAAATATAAAGGTATTAGAAAAATCGATAATTGATAATTTATATTTTTGTAATTTAGATAAATATGAAACATGGAAACCATCTTATAAATTTCCAACATATCCTAATGAAATTGTTTATACTCATCCTAAAATGAATAAAAAAAGGAGAAGAGAAATGAGTAAATTATTCGATATTAGATTAAGATATAAACCTTCTAATAAATTAAATAAAAATTCAATGTGGATTTATAAACATCAGATTGTATTACCATCTGTTGATGGAAAAAAACAAATGGAGGTTATTAAAAAATTAAATGAAATATGTAAATAAAAGAATAGCTGTAGATATTGATGGAACAATAACCAAATTAAAAAAAATAGAAAGATTTGATTGGGAGTATCTTTTAAGTATAGAACCAGATAAAGAAATGGTTAAATCAATTAATGAATTATATGAAAATAATACTATATATATTCATACTGGAAGACAACATAAATTTAAACAGATAACTAAAATTTGGTTAGATAAAATTGGAATTAAATATCATTATTTGATTATGGATAAATTAACTGCGGAAGTTTATATTGATGACCGAAGTATTACTCCAGAACTTTTTTTATTAAAAAATAGTATTGATAATTTGATGGAGGTGATTAAAAAAATATGATTAAAAAAATATTATTAACTGGGGATTTGGGATATATCGGAACCACATTAAAAAATAAATTAAAAAAATTAAAATATAATATTATTGAATACGATATTAAAAGAAATAAAAATGAAGACATTAGAATATTTAAATTTAATAAAAAAGTAGATTTGGTTATACATTTGGCAGGTATTGTTGGAGATAACGCATGTGATAAAAATATTATGAATACTTATAAAACAAATATTAAAGGAACGTTAAATATAATAAAATATTGTAAAAAACATAATATTCCTTTGTTATTAGCAAGCAGTTGTTCTGTATACGGACAGCAAGAAGGTATCGTCTATGAAACATCAAAATTAAATCCAATTAGTTTATATGCACTAACTAAAATGTTAAACGAGAATGATTGTATAGAACATTTGTCTAATTATATTATAATGAGATTTGGAACAGTATTTGGTTTAAGTAAAGAATATGGATATAGAGAAAATCTTGTAGTGAATGGTATGACAAAAAATGCTGTATTAAATAATGAATTAATTGTTTTTGGTGGAGAACAACATAGACCATTTATTAGTGTAGAGGAGTTAACAAATACAATTGTATATTTAATTAGAAGTTTTAATAAACATCATACATCTAAAATTTATAATTTGAATGCATTTAATTTAAAAATAATAAATTTAGGTAAAAAAATACAAAAAATTATAGGTTGCAAATTAAAAATTGAAAAGCGTATAACAGATAATAGAGATTATAAAGTTTCAAATGATAAAATAAAAAAATTTTATAAGATTAAAAATGATTTAAATAAAGAAATTAAAAAAATAGTAAAATATTTAAAAAAGAAGTAAAAAAATTATGAAAGAATTTAAAAAAATAATAATTTGTGGAACTGGAAGATGTGGAACTAAAAGTATGAAATGTATTTTAGAAAATTGTCAAAATTGTATTTCAACACATGAATTTAATCCTATATTACCTTGGAATTTTAATGAAAAAGAATTTAAAAAAAGATTAAATCATTTTAATAATATAAAAGTTAAATATTATAGTGATGCAGGTTCTTGGTATTTAAATTATTTAGAACGTTTTATAAAAGAAATTCCAGATATCAAAATTATAATTTTAATTAGAGATAAACAAAAAGTTATACCTTCATATATTGCAAAGTGTCAAAAATATAATTTTTGGAATCATGAACATACTGATGGTAGTGAACCACATAATAATTATGATAAAGGATTTCCAAATTATGGTGATATATCATTAAAAAATGCAATTGACAAATTTTGGGATAAATATAATGAAAAAGCTTCTAAATTAATTAATAAATATCCTAAGAATGTTATAATTGTTAATGTGGAACTTTTAAATAGCACAATTGCTTTATTAAATATTTTTAAATTTTTAGGTATCGATTATGAAGATACAGTTATAAATAAAGAAAATAGAAAAAATATAATATTAAATTTATAAAATGAAAAATAAAAATAAAATAAAAATAACTCCAAATGATAACAGTATTGCATATACTTGTAAAAAAGTTTTAGAACCTTATTACAAAATAGTAGAAAAAGATGAAGATTATGTTTTAAATATTACAGATAAATGGGATAAATTACTTACAGAATTATATTTCTCAAAAAAAGAATATTATTCAAATCCAAAAGAAAATAAACTATGTATAAAAAAACCAATATTCGGGAGTAGTTCAAAAGGTCTGTCATTAGAAATATTTAATTCTCAAAAAATACAAAAAGGATATATTTATCAAAATTATATAGAAGGTCAAGAATACACAATTGATTGTTGGATATTTAATTATAAATTAAAAAATTTTGCAGTAAGAGAGAGACATAATATTTGGAATGGTATTTCAATGAAATCAATTTTCACTAATAAATATAATAAAAAAATTAAATCAATCTTAATAGATATTTTTAGTAGATTAAATTGGATAGATGGTATATATACAATACAATTTATTAGAGATAAAAAAAATAAATTTTGGTTAATTGAAATAAACAGAAGACCTTGCACAAATATGTGTTATGGGGGAGAATCAAATTTTATTTTAAATTATGTAAGAGCAAATTTAGGAGAAAAATATTATATTAATAAAATTAAATGTAAAAATATACAACGTTTTTTAGGATGGATTATTAAATGACAATAATAGATGGATTATATAGAGGAAGTAATACAGATAAAGATAAATTTTATCATAAAAACTGGTTTGGAAATGAATCATATCAAAGGCAAGATAGTGAAATGAGAATTAAATTTCTAATGAGTAATTACGATTTTACAAATAAAAGTGTAATCGATTTAGGATGTAATATAGGATTTTTTTCATTTGGAATAGATAAATTAAATTCTAAAAAAGTTACTGGAATTGATTATGATAAAAAAGCAATTGAATTTGCTAATGATATGAAACAAAAAAATACTATAAAAAATGTTGATTTTATAAATTCAGAAATAACAATAGATAAATTAAAAGAAATAGGAAAGGTTGATTGCATTTTAGGATTAGCAGTTCATTCGTGGATTATGCATCAGTCCGGAAAAGAAAAAATGGAAGAAATTATAAATTGGTCTTCTAAAAATAGTAAAGTAAATTTTATAGAACTGCAATATGTTGGAGAACCTGGTCAATTAGATTGGTTAAAAAATGATAATGATTGTAAAAAATACTTGAAGAAGTGGTTTAAATATGTTTATAAAATTGGCGAAGTAAGTAGTTGGGGTCCAAGAACACTTTGGAAATGTTTTAATGATTTTGGAGATTTTAAATTAATTTATAATAATAGAAGAACTAAATGTTATGTTAGTGATAATATGGTTTTTAAAAAGGAAAGAATAAATAAAAATATTACATTTGATAATGAAATTAAATATTTAAAAAAATTATCTGATGAAGCATTTTCACCTAAAATTATTTCTTATAATAAAGATGAATTATATTTAAGTGGAATTAATGGATTCAATTTAGAATTTTTAACAAAAAAGGGATTTAAAATAGATATTGAACATTTTAAATTTATATTATTTAACATTCTTTATACTTTAGAAAAATATGATATCAAACATCAAGATATCTGTTTTGAAAATGTTATAATTAGTATTGGTGGAGATGTATATTTAGTTGATTATGAATATGCTTCAAGTTTAAATGGTTCATTAAAAAATAAACTTCAAAAAGAAAATACTATTAATAACATAACAATGGGAAAAGAGCTAATAAATAAATTAAAAATGTCATATAAATTTTTTAACAATGAAAAATAAAATAATTGGCGTCGTAATCGGACAAGATAGTGAAAGAACTATAAAGTTAGCACTAAAAAGTTTAAAAGGTTGTTCTAAAATTTATTTTATAGACGGTGGTTCAACTGATAAAACTTTAGAAATTGCTAAACCTTTATGTAATAAAATATATAAAATAAAATTCGATACTAATAATCCAGCTATGCCTGGAATACAAAAGAATTTTATGTTAGACAAATTAAAAGAGAATGGTCATCTTGGAGATTGGATTATTCATTTAGATGCAGATGAATTATTAGAAGATAATGGAATTGAAATTCTAAAAGAAGAATTACAAGATAAAAAATTTGAATGTTATGATATTAAAATGAGACATTTAATTGATAATTTATTACTTGAAGATGCTACGAATAATCTTCATCAAACTCCAACACGAGTTTTTAAATTAACAAATAAAATATTTTTTCCAAAAGTAGAACATTGTGTAATGCATGGAATAAATTTAGATAATGTAGGATTTTTAACTAAACCAGTTGTTTGGCATTTGGCTTATTGTGGTGGGATTTTTGATGTTAAAAAAAGATATGATGGTCAAATGAAAAGAAAAACAGATATCGGAAGTCATAATGAAGAATTTTTAAAGAAATGGAAAAATGCACATTTATTTAATCAATATCCTAAAAAACAAATTAATATTATTGACTTACCAGAAATACTTTTAAACGAATTCGATATAGATAAAGGTGAAATATATTTTGCAGAAAGAGGGATAGAAGCAAAGCATTTCATAGAAGCGAGAATATGGAAAGAATATTTTAAACCAGCAACTGCTTTATGTATTGGTTGCGGTTTAGGACATAGAGTTTTTGCTTTGGATGGTTATATTAGTGATGTTAAAGGTGTAGAAATAAATGAATGGGCAGTTAAAAATACTCCTTATAAAAATTTAGATATAAGACAAATGGATATAACTAAAGATTTTTGGAAAGAAAGAGATATGGAACTTGTGGTTTGTTATGATATTTTAGAACACATTAATTATAAAGATTTAGATACAGCAATAATAAATATAATAAAATCTTCATCAAAATATATTTTAATAAGTGTTCCAGTTATTGGCGACCCTAATTTATTAAATGATAATACACATAAAATATTTGAAACTAAAGAATGGTGGGTTTCTCAATTTACAAAACAAGGATTAAAATTAATTAAAACACCAGATAATTTTCCTTTTAAAAATCAGATTTTATTATTCGACAAATGAAAAACTTAGAAAAAAAATATGGAAAAATAGCAATACAAATTGCTTCAAGAGATAGAGCATCCGAAGTTGGATTACTTTTAGAAAGTTTGATGTTCCAAACATATCAGAATTTTAATATTTATATTTTAGACGACGGTTCTCAAGTGCCATTAACGAACTTTTATTTTATTAATTATTTAGTTGCGAGATTAAAATTACAAGGACATAATGTTAAAATAATTAAAAATAATATTGCATCTGGAGTAAGTAAAGCCAGACAACAGCTTGTTGATTATGTAATGAAATATGGAAAAGAAAAACTTTATTGTAGAATCGATGATGATTCAATTTGTGATTCTAAATTTTTAGAAAAACTAATAGAAGGAATAGAAAGTGGATATGCTTTAGTCGGTTGTATTGTTTCACCAATTCCAGGACCAGATATTAAAAGAGATATAAAATATGTTGAACCTGTTATTAATTTAGCAAGATTAAATAATAAAGGAGAATTAATACAAAATGAAGATTCATGTGGTTATAGATATACAGAAGAAAAAATAATTCCAGCACCACATTTCAGAAGTTCGTGTTTATATAAAAAAGAAATACATGAAGCAGGTGTTGATTATAATTCTCGTTTAAGTAAAAACGGTTTTAGAGAAGAAAATATTTTTAGTTGGAAATGTTTAATTAAAGGATTTAAAATAGCAATTCATACAGGTGCAATTAACTGGCATCTTGCAACTCCATCTGGAGGAGAACGGGATACAATGAATATGACCGCATTCAATCAAGAACAATTTGATTTAATTACTAAAAAAATGTTTGAAAATGAAGGAGATTTTTTACAGAAATATTATGACAAATTAGGAATAACACTTCCACCTATAAACGAAAATGAGTTGTTAAAAGCAACGAATTTAATAACACGAAAATGAGAGACTTTAGAAATCGATTACAAATTAATAATGAACAGAAAAAAGAAGTAGAGAGATATTTGGGTAATTTTACAGTAATGACTGAATATGGTTTTCTGCAAATGGTTAGAAAAATAAAAAAGTTGGAAGAAAAAATAGGAGATAAAAAATATGAGATTTGAAATATTTGAACAAATATTAAAACTAAAATATTATAGAGAATTATTAAGCTTTATGAGAGGGCAAACTGTTGATAAAGATGGAATATATTTTGATGATTTTTTAAAATGGTTTCATCAATTGGAGGTTATTGATTAATGATAAAAGTAAATATTTTTGGTGATATATTTAACAGTAGTGGATATGCAATTCATACTCGAGAATTTAGCAATGCTCTAAATAAAATAAAAGATATTGAAGTTTCTTTAAACACTAATTTAATGCAAAATTGGATTAGATTTGTTAATGATGAAGAATTAAAAATGATAAAAAGAAATTCAGATGATAGTGATATTAATTTATTAATAGGATTACCGCCTCAGTGGCAATATTATTTATGTGAAGATAAACCTACAATCGGATTTTTTGTTTGGGAAGGTGATAAAGTTCCAATTTCTTTTATTGAAATATTTAAAAATAAAAATTTAAAACAAATCTGGATGCCATCAACTCACGTAAAAGATGCAATATTAAATACAACTAAAGATAAAGAAATTATAGATAAAATCAAAATTGTTTCTCACGGCGTAAATAAAAATTTATTTTACAAGAAATTAAATAAAGAAAAAAATAATAAATTTACTTTTTTAATAGATAAAGGATATAGGAATGAATTTGATAGAGGTGGAATACAATTTCTTGTAAGAAGTTTTCTTGAAGAGTTTAGTTCTAAAGATAATGTAGAGCTACTTATAAAAATAAATCCAGTTTATGGTGTTAATCAAATACAAAATTTAATTGGAAAATATTCTAAAAAAATAGATGAAAATAAAAAGTATGCTTATATTAAAATTAATGAAGAAATGTTGCCTTATGAAAAATTAGTTGAAATATATAATTCAGGAGATGTGTTTTGTATTACTTCAATGGCTGAAGCATTTCACCTTGGTGGATTGCAAGCAATATCTTGTGGGTTACCTGTAATGTATACTAATTTTGGTGGACAAACAGATTATCTAAATAATGATATTGGTTGGGAACTAAAAAAGAATAAACCAATAAAAGTTGATTGGGATGTTTTATATGAAGAAATATCTTGGAAAGTTCCAGATATAAAAGAGATTAGAGAGAAATTAAGATATATTTATGAACACCAGACGGAAGTAGAAACTAAATCTAAGAAAGCACTAATTCAATCAAATAATTGGACTTGGAATTTAAGTGCTGATAAAGCCTATAAATACATTAAAGAACTCATCTAATAGAGACATTCTGATACACTTCTTAAAAAGTAATATAACTACCTTACTTTTTAATTATCGTTTAAATTTGAACACTTAAAATAGTAATTCTAAGTGTTCTACTACCTAAACTACTCTATTTTATACTAAAAAATAATAAAAAAATAAAAATTAATAATTTTATGCTATTGTTACATCAACATTATCAAATCCATCAAACTCTCCGTCATCAAAATCTAATTCAGCTTCAAAATTATACAAAACATTATCTTGTTCAAAAGTTCCTGTCACAGTTGTCTTTGCTTCTCCATCTTTGAAATCATCAACAGATACTCCTATTTCATAGTCTCTATCATTGATTCTTAATCTGCTCATTTCTTTATCATCAAGAATTGTTCCATTTACGTCTTTATTGTCAAGTTCATCAAATAATTCTTCATTAATTGCATCAACAGATAATTTCTTAATTTCATTTACAAAAATAATTCTATCAGTAATTAAAGAGATATCATCCTCTTTTAAATCATCTAATAAATATGCAACATTTCCTTCGTTATCATAAAGATGTTCAAGAACTAAATCTAAATTTCCATTATCTACTGGAACTTCAATTTCAACAGTTTGATTAACTAACTTTTCAACTTCTATAGTGTTATTTACAATTTGTTTATCAACGATAGTATTAGGAAATGCGAAAGCTCCTCCTAAAGCACCAATTAATAAAGCACCAACACCAATAGCTGTTATACTTTTCCAATTCATTGTTATATATACCTCCTTTCAATTATATTAAATAAAATTTTCATTTTTAACGATGTTTTATCCAGTTTCTAATTGCTTCAAATATTGGAACTAATCCCATAAACTCAATATGGTCAGTTGTATAGCAAATTGCACCTGAAACTAAGATTTCAGCCAAAGCAATTAAGAATTTATTACAGGTTTTTTTCCAATCAAATTTTTTAATTGTCATTTTATATTTATTAATTTTTTAGTATTTAAATATTTATTAATTTAACTATATAGTTTTTAATTGTGAATTTACGAACTTATTAATTTTTTTGCTTCTGTATTCAATCCTTTTGAATATGAAAATAATTCATTCCAACTAAACCAAACATCGTAATAATTAGTTTCTTCTTTATATTCTTTTCTATCTTTTAATATAAATTGTAATTTACTGCAAATCCTTCAAAAAAAGGAACTAATCCTCCAGCAGCACTATCCATTTCAGCTTTAAATTTCAATTGTGTTCCTGTATTTGTGAACCTATGAATTTTACTAAGAGTAACTTCTTCATAATTAGAACCATTATTGGCAGATAAATAATATGTAATTAAACCATTTGTCGGTTCATCTGAAACAGAAAGTATTGCATTTGTTATCGTTGAACTTGCTGTATGTGCAGCTGTAATAAAAGTTTTATTTGATACAGGTGTGCTTGTTAAATATCTTACAAATGAAATACACATATGTCCACCATCTGATCCATCTGTTCCTGTCGTTGCTCTAAATC
>Ga0307928_10002153_pt1 | contig 15089 bp, 24 predicted proteins | sample AceLakmetagen232_FD_201815 | JGI IMG/M metagenome (GOLD analysis project Ga0307928, IMG submission 201815) | Saline water microbial communities from Ace Lake, Antarctica - #232 | ecosystem: Environmental > Aquatic > Non-marine Saline and Alkaline > Saline | place: Antarctica: Ace Lake... | reverse complement strand
TTTTAACTGTAGACGGAACAACAATTACTAATGGTACAGCTTTAGAATTTGACACAGTTCAAGGATTATGGAATTCTTTAGTTCAAATTGATTCTACACATTATTTAAATATTTATCAAGGTAAGGATTATGATGGTTATGCTGTGGTATTAACTGTTGATGGAACAACAATTACTAATGGTACAGCTTTAGAATTTGACACAGTTAGAGCTGAAATTTTTTCAACAGTTCAAATGAATGAAAGTAATTATTTAAGTATTTATAAGGGTAATAATGCTGATGGGTATTATGCACTTTATAATACTTTTATAGTTGACGTACCAGCTTCTGATACATGCACTTGTGCAGGATTAAATACTAATTGGGAAATAGACATGACAGATTATTGTATTATAACAGATAATTGTGATTTAGGAACAGGAATGCTTAATTTTACTGGTGTTGGAAACATGACTTGTGACGCAACAATAGATACGAGTGATTTAGGAGACCCAGGAAACAACGCAATACTATGGATGAATGATGATTGTATAATAAATGTGGATTAGAGGATGAATAATAATGGCAAATATAACAATGAAACAAGCAGAGGCAAAAACAATAACATTCACTGTCACAGATAGTGATGGAGCAGCAGTAGATTGTAGTAGTACAACATTATCATTCAAAGTAGTAGATGCAAACGGTGGAACAGAAATATTTAGTAAAGCAGACGCAGATTTTGACAAAACAGATGCGACAACAGGAGTATTAACCATAAATGTTACTGCTACAGAAAGCAATATTACTGCGAGATACTATATTAGTGAACTAAAAATAATATTTTCTGAAACAAACATAGATAAAAGTGTTGACATAGACTTTATTATAGAGGAGGGGGCATAATGGTTAAGAAAAAAGATTGTAATGCTGACACATTCGTTAGAATAACTAATCAACACATTTATGATAAGTTGTGTGAAGTAGAAGTTAAAGTTAATTATACTAATGGTACAGTGAAACAACACACAAAAATTATTTGGGCTCTCGGTAGCGCTATGATTATTATTGTTGGTTGGTTAATACAATCTATACTATAATATATATAATTATTAAAAGTGTTTATAAATGATAAATATAAAAAAATATATTATATAATATATTCTAAATAAGGTAAAAACAAAAAATGGAATGGAACAAACTCAATTTTGAAGTACCAGTAACTCAAGGACTTAATTCTAAAGGAGAATTCATAATAGAAGGAACAGCAATAAATGCAGGAACAACAAGAAATGGAACAATATTTATTGAAGAAGAATTAAGAAAGAGCGCTAAAAGTTTAAGAAATAAGCCAGTACTAAAAGACCACGCTAACAGTGTAGACTCAATAGTAGGAAGAACAACAAACAAAGTATCTTACAATGAGAACGAAAAAAAAATAGATTTTCAAGCATTCATAGTAGACGAAAAAGCTAAATCGTTAATATCACAAGGATTATTGAACACTGTAAGCGTAGGAGCAATGGTAGATGATTACGAAGAACACGATGACGGAAACTATACTATTCACGGAATAGACTTCGTAGAATTAAGTCTTACACCTGTACCAGCAGATAAAGGAGCAACATTTGGAATGGCAATAGCTGAAAGTATAAAGAAAAAAAATGAGTTTAATAAAAAAGTAGAATTACATAATGACAGTCATTTAATTAAAGTGAAGGAGGAAAATTCAAAAATGGACAATGACACTAAAGTTTTAGAAGAATTAAAAACTTTAAGAACTGAAAAGAAAACAAGAGAAGAAGTAGAATCTCGAGCATTACTTAAAGAAGAACTTAAAGCAGAAATTCTTGAAGAAATAAAAGTAACAGAAGAAGCAGAACCAACAGAGGAAATAGTTGAAGAAGTAGAAGCTGAACCAGAAGCTGAACCTGAAACAGAACCAGAAGCTGAACCCGAAAAGGAAACAGTAGAAGAAGAAGTTGAAGAAGAAGCAGTAGAGGTAGAAGAAAAAATGAAAGGAAAAGTAAACAATGAAGTAGAAGAAGTTAATGAAGAAATTAATGACTTAGTTATAACTACTGAAGGAGTTACAAGTGGATACGCTATATTTCAAGAAAATATAGATAAAGTAAGGTTTAAGAGGTAATATAAAGAAAAATGGCAGGAGAAATAGGAAACCCTTTAGGGTATGTACCAGTTTTCGGTGAACCAAACACTATTACAGGTTACGCAATTGCGATAGTTAGTGGTGGAGCACCAGTATATGCTAGTGGAGCAGCAGGAAATGTTGGTTCACAAACAGAGAGTTATGCAACAACTGATATCAATTTTTTGACAGCAGCTAGTGGAGCATTATTTAATGGAGTAGCAATGGAAACTACAGCTAGTGGAGCACCAGTAACGGTTGCAACTAGAGGAGTAATTGTAGCAAAAGCAGCAGGAACAGTAACAGCTGGAACAGCAGTAGCAGTAGATGCAGGTGGATTTGTTAATTTAGGTTCAGAAGCAGTAAGCACATTAGGATATTACACGTTTAAAAAAGTAGGAAGAGCATTATCAAGTGCAGGAAGTGATTCATTCTTTTTACTAGACTTAAATCCATAATTTAGAGGTAATGAAGAAAGAAAATGGCAGAATTAAAATATGTAAAAGAATTGTTACAAACAGGATTAGGAACTGAAGGACAACTATTAATAGTTCGTAAAATTTACGATACTCTTATTGGTGAAGTTGACAAAAAAATTATACCTAGAAGTTTAGCTAGTCTTTATTTTGGACCAGCACAAATACCTGGGTCAAGTATTGATGTAGATTTAGAAACACCAAATAAGATGGATGTTAGACTTGTTGGTGAAGGAGCAGAAATTCCTATGGACGAAACCGAGTATTCTAGTTTTAATGTTAAACCAGATAAGTACGGTGTAGCTATTAGAATTACTAGTGAAATGCTTGAAGACGGTAAATGGAATTTGTTACAACATAACATTAAAGTTGCAGGTAAAAGATTTGCAGAAAACGAGAACAGTTTAGTTATCACTCAATCTTTAGATAACGCAACAAATACTGTAGCAGGTGGTTCAGCTATTACTATAGCTAATATTACTAGAGGAATGCAGTACTTAGATGACTCAGATTATGAACCAACAACTTTTATTATTGGTATGGAAGTATTAAATGACCTTAGAAATATTGACACTTTTGTTGAATACAATAAGTCAGGAAATACGGATATGTTAGATAAAGGTTTCAGGGGAAACATTTATGGTATGGAAGTAGTTAAGGTATCAACTAATGCTGGTATGACTACTACGACTTCTTACATAATTGATAAAGATTGGGCTTACCTTATTGCAGAGAAGAGACCTGTAAGTATTGAAGCAGTTACTTTACCAAGTTTTGATATGAGTGGAGCAGTTCTTACTCAAAGAATTAGGACTAGGTATATAAGAGCAGCCGCTATTTGTAAGGTTACAACTAGTTAATTCTAGTTGATTTTTTTATTTTTTTTTATTATTATTTAATATTAATTAACTGAATAAATACGCATAACATAGATTGTGTGGTGAGTAGGTATAAAATAAAATGACAAAAGATGGATTACGTAGACGTAATTTTAGAATAAAAAATTTAGATGTTAGTGGACATATTGTAGGTGCAGGAATATTTTTTGGTAGTCCTAATGTATGGTATGTTGATTCAGGTAAGACTACTACAGTAAGTGGAGATGGTTCTGATTGGGATGAAGCATTCATAACAATAACGGAAGCTGTTAGTGCTGCAAGTGCTTACGATACTATTCTTGTAAAAGGAAACGAGACTACAGAAGTTTCAGATTATGCGGAATCAGTAACAGTTAGTGTTACTCAAGTAGGTTTAAGACTTATTGGTGTTGGAAATAGTCCTGAAGGAGTATTATGGACTGTTGGAACAGCAGAAGGAACTATATTGAGTTGGGCAGCAAAAGATGGTTACGTATCAGGTTTTAGATTTAGACCAAATGGTGCAACAAGTGGAAAAGCTATTGATTTAGCGGTTACTGCATTAGGTACTATTATAGAAAACAATATTTTTAGAAGTACAACTGAAACAGCAGCGTATGGTATATATATTGAAAGTGCAGCAGACATAACTATTAAAGATAATGTATTCACTAGTGTGGCTACAGCTATTTATGGAAATGCATCAGTAAAAACAGTATATAGATGTAAAATATTAAATAATTTGTTTGATGATAAAGTTGACACTGCAGGAGTTAATATTTCTGGTAGAGCTTGTTTAATTAAAGGCAATGATTTCACATCAGATACAACTCTTTTAATTGATACTATTAAAGGTGGTACTGGAGAAATGAATATTGTCACTGGAAACACTCTTATGTGTGTAAGTGCGTATGAAACAAATTGTACTGGAGCAGCATCTGATAACTGGCTTGGAAATTTTTGTAATGATGTAACAAGTGATTATGTTGGTGCAACTAATGGAATAACATTTAGTTATCCACATGTATAAAATAATTATTATTAAATTATAGGTAAATAAAGATGGCTAAAAGAAAAAAGAAAGAGATAGTAAAAGAAATTATTGAAGAACCAGTAATTGAAGACGAAGTTGTCAAAATAGAAATTATTTCTATTAAGAATCCTTGTCCAAAATGTGGTACTGAAATGGTTCAACACGGTGGTGGACCAAAAGGGTATAGTGATTTTAAGTGTCCAGCTTGTGGAGCAGGACTATCAAAGGTGATATAATATGGGAAATTCAACAGGAAGTTCAGTAATAGGATTAGTTCCAGGACTACCAAGTCATTTAGGTGGTGGAATAGCAATAATGTATGTAGATGGTAACCCTAGTGGAATAATTAGTCCTTTTCCTCCAGGTGGAGAAGCAGCAAGTTGTGGTGTTAGTGGAGCAGCAATAGCTTATGACACAGCAAACGATACTCTTTACAAACATATTGGTGGAACAGCTAATAAGGATTGGCAACTTTTAGGAAGCACAGTGTTTCCGTAAATATTTTTTATTTTTTTTATAATTTTTTTATTAATGAGTAATCAAAAATGAGTGAAGAACCAATATTTATAACGGGAGCGAGAACAGATTATGATGATGAATATCATGATAAAAGAAAAATCATATTATATGATGAATTAAGTAATAATTTTTATCTTCATGACGAAAAAACTAATGATATTAGTTGGATAAATATTGGGAGTATTAAATAATATGGGAACTTGGTCACTAGATGATATAAAAGTTAGAGTAATAAATAGGGTTGATAATATTCCTGCTAACATAAAAGAAGAACTTGTCAGTATAGCTAATGAGCAAAGACAAAAAATATATTCTGTTACGGGTTTAGACCCTGGAAGCACTGCTATAACATTAAAGTTTCAATCAGCAATAATGAACTTGACTATTGCTGAATCATTAGGATTAATGCAATTAGAAGGAGCAGACGTGGCAAGTATAAAACTAGGAGACTTTACTGAGAGTAAAGGTTCAGCGAGCAATATATCTAATGCTATAGACTACTTTGATAAGAAAGCTAATAATGCAATCAATAATATTGGTCGTAAATCAAGATATAATAGGACGTGGTAAAAACAAAAATGAGACAATTAATGTATATAGGAAGAAATGCTCCTAACGAGTTAGTAAATATTCCTGATAGAAAAGTTAATAAGTTTTTGAATACAGGTTTATATGTTAGACCTACTAGTTATGGTATTATAGAGAAGGCAAGTGAGAACATTATTAAGAAACCAGTTAAAAAAACTGCTGGTTGGATTGATAATTATCTTGCACAAAATACTCGAACAGTTGTTAAGAGTCTTAAAAGTGACGTTTTTGATGATGATACTCTTACAAAAATTTTGAGTCTAGAAATACTTGATAAGGATAGAGTAGAAGTAAAAGACCAAATTAATATTCAAATAGGTGTGAATGTATCAGAGTAGTAGTATACTTTAAAAAATGGTAAATCCAACAAGTCTAAGAAATGACGTTAATGGAGTTATTAATGAGAACGGTGTTACTTGTCGTTTTCGATACTTCACACCTACTTTTCCTGGTTCGATGAGTTATGATGAGTATAGTAGTCTGACTCAAAGTGGTAGTGACTTGTGGACTAGTGGTTTATCTCAACCTGTTAGGAGTAAGTGGGGTAGTGAGGAAGCTAAACTGTTAGAAGCAGGAAAAATACTTACTAAAGATAAAAGATTATATGTTTATGGTTCTATTAATGTTAGTGGAACTCTTAGAATACAGTTGGGTAGTCCTACTGGTGACCAATACGAGTTATTGAATGATGCAGGAGTTCAAGATTGGCCTATTAATAATGTTTCAATTTATAAGAAGTGTTTTATTAGGTATTTGCCTACAGGTAGTATTTATGGTGAATAAATCATTACAATTTAAAATACTTGGATTAAATGCTTCAAAACTTTTTTTAACAAAAAAAGTAGTTAGTGTGAAAACAGGTGTATCATCAGCAATGAGAAAGATTTCATTGTATATGGAAGGAGAAATAAAAGAAAGTATTGCTGGACATAAAGCTGAAACAAGAAGTGTTGATACGGGAAACTTTTTGAATAATATTAAATCAAAACATAATTCAACATCAGCAACTATTCAAGATAATACTGGTTATGGTGCATATTTAGAGTATGGAACTAGTAGGATACCAGAAAGAAGACATTTCAGGAATAGTTTAGCAAGAAATAAAAGTAAGATTAAAGATTATTTAAATTCACAAATTAAGAAATCAATATAAGTGAGTATTGATTTTTCCAAGCGAGGAATAAAACAAGATGGTTTTAACAAATACTATTATAAGTGATAGTGTTATATTTATAAGAAATAGGTTACGAGAAAACATTACAGACCCTTTAAGTAGGACTGGTAGTGGTAACCAATTTATTCTATCAGGGTATCCTAAACGTTCAACACATTACCCTATAATCACTGTTAGAAAGAGTAATTTTGATTTAGGACAACGTTTAGGAATGCAAACAGAAAAATATTATGCTACTTTAGAAATAGAAATAAGAATTTGGGCAAGGAACGAAAAAGAAAGAGATGCTCTTACTGATTCAGTAATGACAAAACTTAATAGTAACCAGTTTCCTAAAACAACTACTAATACTAGTTCTAATGTAGGATTACACGATTTTAAAGTATTAAGTGTAGTCGGAGTAGACGATATAAAAGGAGAAGGAGGAATACTCAGTAACGTAATAATTATGCAAAACAAGTTTTTGTATGGTTTTTAATAATTAAATAGAGGTAATTAAAAAGAAAAATGGGACAATTTTTAGGAGATATGAATCAAGTTGGATACTTTTTTACTAGTGGAACATATGCTACTGCATCAGGAGCAGCATTACAAAGTTTTGGTTTAGTACAAAGTCATGAACCTGATGAAACAGTAAATATTTCTAATGTTAGGTACACTGGTACTGAAAGTAGAGATGTTGGTAAGTTTGTAACAACAAGTAAGGATTATGCAGGAAAAGTATCTTATTATCCACAAGATTTTAAGTTTGCTTGGATGGCTTTTGGAAGTGTAGCAGATACTAGTGGTGCAACAAATACTCATATTATTAGTGCTACTAATAGTGATGATGGTAATGTTACAGCAAGTGGAACTAATGGTGGATTCGTAGATTTTAATATTGAAGATGCACACCAAATTAATGTTTCAGGACTTAATAGTATAAGAACTTATAATGGTTGTAAAACTAATTCTTGGAGTATTACAGGTGGTGAAGATGACTTAATAACTTGTGATATGAGTTATATAGGACAAAGTATGACTCCTGGAAGTAATACTTCTAGTACTTATACTGCTAGTACAACTTCACCCATCGTGTTTAGTGATTGCTTATTTCATTTCCCTAGTGGAACTGTTATTGATGAAATGATTAGTTTTACATTTACACTTAATAACAATTTAAAAACTAGACATTATGGTAATGGAAGTCTTGTAATAGCTGAACCAGTTCCTTTAAGTAGAGATTACAATTTTGATGTAACTTTTGATGAAAATAGTTCTCATAGAAAAACTCTTTATGAACAATATTTTCAAGGTGGAAGTACATTTAATTGTATGTTACAAATTGGTACTAGTGCTACTAATAGAGCTTTTGTTTGGATGAGTGGTTGTAGATTATCAAATGATACAGCACCAACACCAAATGAAGGAGTTGTAGAAGAATCAGTAACTATACTTCCTGGAACAGCTGGAATAAACGTTAGTGATGCTATTTCAAGTTACTTACCGTGGTAACTATTTTTTTATTTTTTTAATTTTTTTTAATATACAATAAAAGGTGATATATATGAATGAGTTTTTAACAGCAAAAGATATGATAATAGAAAGAGATGAACAAGGTGAATTAATAGCTGAAGAATACACTTTAAGAACAAATAATAAAGATAAAGTATTAATAAAACCAATACCGAGAGGTACTATTAAAAAATATTTTGGCGCTGAAGGAAAAAATATTGAAGATTTAGATGGAGAAATATTAATAAATTATTGTGTTAATCCAGTATTTACTTCAAAAAATATAAATTATGTTAAACCATATTTAGTAACAGCTATAGTAAATGCTGTACTTGAATTAAGTGGACTAAAAGAAAAAGTTATTGTTAACGTTGAGTCAACATTAAAAAAAAAGTCTATAAAAAAAGATATGGAGAATTAACACTATTTTTGCATGAAAATGGTTACACATTTTTTAATATTAATAAATTAACTTATCCAGAAATAGATATGTTAATTAGTGCATTTAACACTAAACAAAAAAATATTAATGATAGGCACAAAAAAAGTAGAAGGACAAGAAGATGAATAATTCGTTTTTATCAGGAGTTGCTGGTGGAGCAACAGTTGGAATAGTTATTAAAGCATATGATGAGTTTTCAAGCGTTTTTAAAAAAAGTACAACAAATATTGAAAAACTTGGAAAATTAGCTACTACTGCTGCGTTAGCAATGGGAGCAGCATTTGCTTATTCTGCTGTTAACGCTGCAAAGTTTGAACAAACAACTATTGCATTTAATACTTTACTTGGTAGTACCGCAAAGGCTACTTCTTTCTTAAAAGAATTGACTGATTTCGCTGCTAAAACACCGTTTGAATTAGTAGGTGTAGAAACATCTGCTAAACAATTATTAGCAGTTGGTTTTGAAGCTGAAGAAGTATTACCTATTCTTAAAAGTGTTGGTGATGTAGCTTCTGGTTTGGGTATGGGTCAAGATGGATTACAAAGACTTATTATTAATTTAGGACAAGTTCGTAATCAAGCTAAACTTACTGGTAGAGAATTAAGAGATTTTTCTGTTAATGGAGTACCATTATTAGATGAGTTAGCAAGAAGTTTAGGAAAAACTACTCAAGAAATTCAAGAAATGGTTTCTGCTGGAAAGATTTCTTCTGAAATGGTTATTGACGCATTTGATTCTATGTCTTCTGAAGGTGGTAAATTTGCTAATTTGATGGAGAAGGAGATGGGTTCTGCTATAGGAAAAATTAGTAATCTAAAAGATGCTATAGAAATAGCGTCTAGGTCATTTGGTGAGATTATGTTACCAGCTGTTAAAAAAGTAGCTGAAGTAATAGCTGATATGGTTACTAAATTTAATGAATTACCTGAAGCTTCTAGAAAAGCTATTAGCACTGGTGCTCTTGTAGGAACTGGGGCAATGGGTGCTCTTGCTGTTTATGCAAAACTTCGTGGTCAAACTCCTGCTACTCCTATGTATGTTCAAAATGTAGGTCTTGGAGGAATTGGCGGAGCTAAAGCAATGGGCGGAGTTGGTGCTACTACTGGAGCAGCTGGAACTGCTGGTACAGCATTATTAGCATCTCCATTATTTATTGCAGCAGTTGTTAGTGCTGTTGCTGCTGGGTTAGCATATCTTGCAGCTAGAGCTATTAATTTAAATACTAAAGATATGGGATTTGTTCCAAATGAAGTTCCAGGAGTAACAAATGAAGATATAATGAAATTATATTTATCTGGAACAAAAGGTCAGGGAACTACTCCCATGAAAATAGTTACTGATACTTTATGGGATGATTATTTAAATAAAAAAGATGAAATAACAGATGCAACAACTAAATCTATATGGGAAGAAGAACAAAGAATATTACAATTACAATTACAAAAAGAAGAATTAGAATCATTAAGTATAGCTGAAAAAAAATATCAAGAAGACACAATTGAACTAGAAAAAAGTTTTGATTCAGGTTCAATAAGTGCATCAGAATATGCGATGCAACAATACAAATTAGATAATACTATAAAAGATACAAGAATGGGTTTTACATTATTAGATGATGACCTTAAAAGATTAGCTCAAACAGCTGCATCTGTTGCTAGTCAAGGAAGTTCTGGTTCAGATAATAATATTCAAGCTATAGCAGCTGCTATAGCAACTGGTAATCCTACTCATGTTAGTTCTGGAATAATTGCTAGATTAAAAGATGCTGGATTGTGGGATTCAATTAAATGGAATGTAATAACAGATGATAATGGTAGATATGATGATTTTATTTCAAGACCTGGTATGGGAGCACAAAGTTTTAGTCCTCAAGATACTATTATAGGAGTGAAGAATCCTGGTAGTTTAGGTGGTACAAATATTAATATTAATATTGAGAATCTTTCAGGACTAGACGCTGACACAATAGCCACTGCTCTACAAGAACAATTATCAACAATGATAAGCTAAAAAAATGACTGTTTACGCTAAGATAAGTGTGGAAGGAGAAGATTATAGAAACTTTATTACTTGTAAGATTAATAAGACTACAAGTGAGAATAATAGTATTTCTAAACTAACATTATCAGTAGATAACGAGATAGGAATTAATAAGAGTTTATTCAGTGAAGGAAACGATATAATAGTATACGTTGATAAAAATATTAATCCTCCTACCACAAAAATATTTGGTGGAGTAATAGATGACGTTAATTATACTGGTAGAGGACAAACAGAAACAATAAATATTACTGCTGTTGATTACTCAACATTATTAACTGGTGCTACTATTAAACCTATAACTTATAATGATAATGAAGTATCTGTTATTGTTACTAACATTATTGATAATGAAGTTCCTGATATAACTACTACTAATATTAATGTTACTAGTACAACTCTTACTAGAATAGCGTTCAATCAAACTAACGTTTTTGACGCACTTAAACAATTAGCAGAACTTTCAAATTCTTATTTTTATGTTGATGCAGATATGGACTTACACTTTATATCAAATGGTACTACTAGTAGTGGTGAAACACTCGATAATACTAATATAATAAAGATTAATACTAAGAATAGTCGTAAACCAGTTTTTAATAAAGTTTGGGTTTATGGTGATAATGTAATGACTAATATCACGAAAACTTTTATTGCTGATGGTGGAAGCGTTATAACTCTTAATTATAAACCTCATAATACAAGAATTAATATTACTGGTACAGAACTTCACGGTGGTGGTATTTATAATATGACTAGTATTCCTTATAGTGGTGAACGTTACCTTGTTGATTATGATGATAAAAGAATAGTTTTTACTAGTGGAACACAATGTGGACTTAATATTCCTACTAGTGGTAATGCTGGAAGTATATGGTATGACCGTGCTAAACCTATTGTTAAGTATGGAGAAAACGCTGCTAGTATAGGAAGCTTTTATGGAAAAACAAAGATAATAGATGACAAGAATATTAAGGACCCTAGAACAGCAATAGACATTGTTAATTCTACTCTTGACAGAGAGAGTGCTAAAGCTAAAGAGATAACTATTACTATGGATGATATAATAGATTTAACTCCGGGACACACAATCATTGTTGATTACTCTAACCATAATATTAGTAATCAAACATATGATATAATAAAAACAACTTATAATCTTACAAGGAAGACGATGAGAGAAGACACGGTTCTTAGTGTTACTCTTAACAAAAAAATAGTTAATGTATTAGATACTTTGAAACAATTATTGTTAGATATTAAGAAGATACAAGCTGGAGATATATCATTAGCAGATTCATATACTAGATTACAAAATGTTGAGTTTAGTGTTACTCCTAGCTTTTTTAATTGGGAAATAACAAGTAAAAATATTGGTAGTGTTTGGTATCTTGGAAGTCCTGCTAATAAGAATGGTTGGGTTGGCAGTCCCGGAAGTTATTATGTAACGAGTGGTGTGAGACCTTCAACGATTATTGCGTCAGGAACTACATAAAAAATAATAGGTGATAATAGTGACATATACAAATTATGGATTAAGCGGGGTAGCAATTACTGGTTGGACTGGAAGTGGAACACCACCTCAATGGTTAGGAATAGGTAGTGGTAGTGGAACAGAACTTGCTACTTGTAGTGGTTTATATAGTGAATATTCTGCTCAAAGAGTTAAATATACTGCTAGAGACCCAGCAACACAAAAACAAGTAGGGTGGACTTATGATAAAGGTGCTACTAGTATGAGTGGATTAACTCTTACCAATTTTGGAATGTTTAGTTCTTCTAGTGGTGGAAACATTTGGGATATTCACACTCTTGGAAGCGTAGTGTTTGATGGGACTGTAGAATTACAATTTGGAATTACAGGAAAAATGATGTAGGTGAAAAATAATGACTCTTAAAAAATTTGATGATGAACAAGCAACTGATTATAGTATTAATAATATGTATAATGAATGTTTAAGTATAGCTGGATTAAATCTTATTAGGCAATTAATTGATAGAGATATTGATTTTTCTGTTGGACTTTTTGATTGGTTTGCTGATGCTTATATTGATAGTGATGGTAGAGAAGGAAGTGTTACGGCACAAGCTATATTTTATGATACAGCAACAACAACTTATTTAGCCGCAGAAACTTTGTCAATTACTGCTGAAACAACTCATGACCCTAATAGTTTTACTAATCCTAGTAACGCTTTTGATGGTGATGATGATACCGCTGCTACAAAAAGTTATGGTGTCTCATCAGAAACATTATATCTTGGTAAATTATTCACTGCAGCAACAGATATAGTAACTATTAAAATCATAATTAATACAGATACTAATGTTTCTGGTGGTGGAACTAATACTATTCAAATAGAAAATTATAATGGTTCTAGTTGGGATAGTACTGTAACACTTGGTTCTGATGTTACAAGTAGTAAAGATACTTATGTTAAAAGGGTTAATTGGGTAGCAAGTGAAGGTGTAAGAGTAAAATATATTGGAGACCCTTTAGACGTTAGGACATTATCTATTTATGCAATAGAAGTTAGTACACCAGGAGATTTAGAATTATCACATACTATCCCAACAGGAACTTTTAGTACAACAATGACTACAGTTATTGGAGTTCCTTTTATTGAAGATTATGAAGCAGGAATAGATATAAAATATAAACTTACTGGAACTGCTGGTGCTGAAGATACAGGATGGCTAGATTGTGGTATAACACCTGAAGTTAGTTCTTTTACAGCATTCACTGCTGAACCAGACACTTTAATAGTTAAACTAGTACCTAAAACAACTAGTCCAACATCAGGTTATCCCAGTATTAAAGGATTTAGTTTAAAGGCTACTTAAAATGGATTGGTTTAAAAATATTTGGTTAAACATACAAAAAAGTAATGACCAACAATACAAAAACACTATTAAGTCATTAAGACAAGAATTAATAAAAGTGAACAAACAAGTAAGTATTAACATTAAAGAAATAGAAGAAGTACAAACAATCAATGACTTATTATACGAGACTATTAATAAACAATCAAAACAATTACAAGACAAGAGTAAACATAACTCTTTAGAAATGTATAAATGGTGGTTAATTAATAATACTAAAACTGTTATTAAAAAATATAATTATGATGGTAATGGAAGCAAAGACGTTACTACTATATTTAGTAAGAGTTTAAAACATGAAGAATTAATCAGAGACTTCACAAAAACAGATATGAATTTTGATGGTTCAAAATATAAAACTAGTGATAAACTAATATACTACTTTAACAAATATTTTTCTATAAAGTTTCCAACAAATAAATATTATGAGCATGATAAAAATAATTGGGGTAGAATAGAATATTGGGCTACTGTGAACAAGATTATTATAAAATTTAGAACTAAAAAGAGAAAAGCTGATGATTGTGACGGCTTCATGACACTAAAATATTGTATGCTTTATTACTTATTAAAAGATTATTTCCCACAAGACTTATGGAGACTAAGAGGATTCATAGTAGATATATGGACTGGTGGTGGACATGCACTACTAGCATGGGTAAAAGAAGGAGTGAACGATTGGATACCAATAGAAACAACATTTTATGACACAAAATTTGTGAAAGTATGGAATAAGAATTATTGTATTAGAAACCAAATGCTTTACCAGATAAGGTATAGTTTCGATAACAAACACGCTTATATTAAAATATAATAAAATGACAATAGATGAAGAAGTAAATAAAGAAGACTTGACAGAGCTAGAAAGAAAAGATGTTGTTAGTGGAGTATACCAAAGCATAAAAAACTATAATAGTGATATTAAAAAACTTATTCAAGAAAAAAGTAAGTTACTCAACTTCTTAAACGAAGCAGAAATGTATGAATCACTAGGTTTCAAAGTTAAATACTTTATTAATAAAAAAGCTAATAATTACACTTTTAGTTATGAAGAAAAAGGAAGTGTTGGATTCAAAAAATGATAAATGAAAGATTTATGTATCATTACGATAAATTAATAAAAAATATTAAAGCAATAATTGATGATAACGAATTAAGTAGTGAAGAAAAAATTAGGTTATTAGGAGTTATATTATAAAATGAATAAAAAAAGAGATGAACTTAAAAGAAAAAATCTTGATTTTTTAGTTAATTCTTGTAAACAACTAAATTGTTCTAATAAGCATTCTAAAATATATGATTGGGTTATAGGTGAAGCTTATCGTGATAAAATAATACATTATAAAAATGATGGTGTAGAACTAGAACTTATTCAGAAAGAATTACAAAAATACAAAAAATGAGTTGGCTTGAAGAAGTAACAGAAAAAGAATATATCAAAGAAGTTCATAATT
>Ga0307928_10002152_pt1 | contig 15098 bp, 17 predicted proteins | sample AceLakmetagen232_FD_201815 | JGI IMG/M metagenome (GOLD analysis project Ga0307928, IMG submission 201815) | Saline water microbial communities from Ace Lake, Antarctica - #232 | ecosystem: Environmental > Aquatic > Non-marine Saline and Alkaline > Saline | place: Antarctica: Ace Lake... | reverse complement strand
GGTATTTTCTTTTCATGCTCTCTCCCCGATTCTAGAATCATTTCCCCAGATGTTTTTAAAATCAAATCATTTATGCGCATGGTCATTTTCTCCCTGTGTCGTATCGTCTATATACATTATAACACATACGAGCGAAATTGTCAACCATTAAATACACGATTTATACGAATTTTCTTTTCGTGTATTAGAATCAAATCATTTCTGTCACTACCCATGCCTCAAGGATTCTAACATCTTCTGACATATTGTACTGGTATACACCATATCTAGGGTCACAATAATCACCGTGGTCAAAAGCTATAGCATGTTTAACATCATTATGAGTCATACACATAATGATACCCTCACAATTCTTGATGAAAGTATTAAATCTATTGTTTGCAAAGTCATGACTATAAATAGTTTTAGGGCACCTTTGAGTACCTAAGCATGGATACAATTCAATAGGACTTAGCATCAATCCATAGTATACAAAGCAATCTATAATCTCCTGATTGTGGAATCCTCTGCGTTTGCCACCCAATAGCTCATTACCCGTGTGTCCTATGGTATCCCGTAGTTTATAGTAGTCAACATCCAAAAGCATAGCAGCACAGGCTAGGTGACAATTCTCTCCGGGCTTCATCTTATACGACTGCATTGTGTTCACCCTCCAGCATCGATGTTGGAATCTCAATACACTTATCACAAACCTCACGTAAGTCCTTACTAATGTTTGTGCCATAAGCTACCACTGTCTTACCCTTATCCTTGGCATAGCACACTAGTTCTCTCATGTCCCCGTCTGCTGATCCTATGACAATAATATCTACCTTGTTCATAAGACGAACAACATCTATCACGATTCCAACATCCCAATCTGCTTTGTGTTTGAGTTTGGTAGTGTTGTTCTTTTTATCTTTATTAACGAAGAACTTGGGATGCTTCCACTTGACTTCAAAACCCAGATTACGCAGCGTTCTGAAAAACAAATTAGCCTCGTCCTTGATCTGAGCACCATAGGCTATCATGTATTCCAGATCACCGATCTCAGCAATGAAGTCTCGATACTTCTCATAGTTCAACTTACGCCTGTTGAACTTCTTCTGTATACAGTAATACAGATTTGATAAATCTACGAAGAGTCCGACTCGCATGATAGCTCCTTAGTAATTTGTTTTAGAACCAATATTTTTGTTTCTTGTATTCTATTTTCTAAATTATCAATGTCCACAAGATAAAATTCACCTTCATAACGTCTTGAGATTATAACGTTCAATGCCTCCACCTGCTGATCCCATACAGCCTCAATAAGCATACCTGACTTCTCGTCTGTCCTTGTAAATTTACCCCTTGATGGATCAAACTCAAATCCTTGATCTTCCATTTCCTTTACACTAATCATAGAACCTTCTCCAATCTCCTGATGATATGATGTTCTTCCTTATCTAAATCACTTATGAGTGTACTTCTGTACTCTGCCATAAATGCAAACTTAGCTAGCAGCAAATGAAGTGCCTCATGTTTGCCTAACCAGATAGGATTAAACTCTTGTTTATCTAACTTATAATGCAACCCTATACACAGTGTTACAACTGCCATACACGGTTCATGATCCACAACTATACTAGCAAATTTCCCCTCCAGTATATCTTGGTTAAAAGTAATTTGATATTCTGTCAATCCTAATCTATCACAAGTATCAGTAAATGATTTCTTGAATTGATTAAACTGCTTCTTGGTTACTTTCATTTCATCACCGATAAGTAACTATACCAGTTACCCCTTATAAAGAGTTTCTTATACTCATGCTCAGTTGCCGATATTAAAATCCAAACATCGGAACCGTTCGCGCATAGCTTTGGGAAGTGTTCCAACTGAGCAGGAGTAAAAGAATACTTCTCTGGATTCTTAACTTCAACCCAACGTGGGCCGTATCTTGAATGGGTGGCATACAGATCAGGAAACCCACGCTGATACATGTTGCCGTGGGTTTCCTGAACATACCAGCCTTTGCCCCTAAGCATAAGGCATATGTCAGCCTGTATTATAGATTCTGGACTTCTGCCTTTGGGCTCCATTTTATCCATTGTCTATGCTACACTAGAGCGAGCTAAGATCAACAGTTGGATTGCTTTGTTCAGGTTCTCGTGGTACTCCGGTGTCCCCCGCAGGCTCCCCGACTGACTGATCTGCAGAATCGCTGCCTTTTCGTAATACTCCGGGCTCTGCATCTCCGCCACTATCTTCATCGGTCCCGGAATCTTCGGGTTGAATTGGGCTTCCTTGAGGAGCTTTCTTATCCCCGTTAATGTAGTTTGCTTTAATCCACAGGACTTTGTCGGTGATTTCTTGCTCATTAATAATCCCTTTCTCTTCCAATAATAAGACTACAGCAATAATCCGACTTAATACTTTTGTGTTGTTCTGGCCGATATCCAAGGCCGCACTAATCTTATTCATAAGATCAGTATAAATGCCCTTCTTACTCTTTCTTGGCTGCTTTGAAACCTTTCTTCCTTGCCTCGGCATACAATTTTCCTTTCTTGAAAAAGTCGGGGCGAGTTTTCATGTCCATAAAATCTTTCTTAAATGCTTTGAGTGCCTCCTTTATAATCTTTGCTTCGCGGGAATCCTCTAACAAATCCCAACCCCAAGTCTTGTACCTTTCCCATACATCTGGTGGTAAGAGTGCTAGTGCTTTCTTGGCTCTTGTATAACTCCCCTCCTCGATTCTTGTAATCCATTTGTGGGCCTGTCGGATCATGGTCATGGGGAAGAGGTTAAGACCTTCTGCGTCACGAACATCAATATACTTAGAATGATGCATCACAAATAAAAGACTAATTTTTGCCTCTACAATAACAATTTCCATGCTACCAATTATGCGACAGGTTTCCCTGAATAGTTCAACCTTACTCTTCGACATGTGTTTTCTCCCTGATATCCACAATCAATTGACTCTTAGATTTTCGTGGCCAGTTCTCTATACATAGTTTCCTTGCAATCTCCTTGAGTCGTCGAGATGTTAACTCCCCCAAGATTAATGATGGGTGTTTAAACATCCATCTTTTAATACTAGCCCTATCTAACTTCTCGATCCAAACATCAATATTCTTTTTGTCTAGATCAGTAGTTACAGAATCATTATACAATCTCTCAAACTCTATTTTAGTTATCAGGGTTTCCATCTTTCTAAGTTGTAATATCTTGTGATGGATCTGTTCCTGGATTTTCAGAATCCCTGCCATTCTTTATTTGCCTTTCTATATTGAGTCGGATCAACTTACATTGTTTTTCGAGAGACTGGAGTGCCTCATTATAAAATAAACTCTCATACTTCGTTAATGGTTTGCTCTGCACCTTACGCACAGCTAGATTGTTGACAAGCACCACCATCGACTGTATATCCATTACTTCTCCGCCCATGAGTTTATATTATTTGACCACTCAATTTCCAGTAGTGGAACAATAGACTTCTTCTCTTCTATGAATAATTCCCTGATTTTGTCACTACGCTCTATGCAACTAGGAAGCATGGGTGCCAAAATCTCATCATGCACATTCATTGGTTGTATATACCAATATGTAATCCCCGTTGGCTGAATTCCCCACAGTCTGACTTGCAGTTCTTTACATAATTCTGCCCCGGTACACTGGATAACATGGTTACCAGCTGCTCGCATATTAGCTGCTTGTAATGCGAATGACGCTGCAAAGAGAGCGGATCGTAACGCCCCGCAAGCAGTTTGTTGGCGATCTCTTCTGACAACTTTAATCGGTAACTGTTTCCAAACTTTAGGTGGATCTTCCGCAAGTCCAAACAACACCTTACAGATTTTATTTTCAAGAGTGAAATATCTTTTGAACCCTGTGAGAGATTCAATACAATCTGATGGTTCATTCCACTCCACTTTAGATCCGATTCCTCCCGGCTGCCGCATGGAGCAAAACATATCGAAATAACGTTTTCGCTCTTCTCCGAATTTTTTATACTTCTGTACAAATTTACGATAAGCTTCATTTGCTTCTTCCTCCCGAATCCCGACTCTATTAGATAGGGTATAGGCTTCCCCGCCATAGGCTAGAGCAAACACACCGTTCTTAGAACGTGTGTAGTAGTCCTGCCAAGGATTGGATGCACCCTTGGATTCCACAATCTCTTCATAGGTCAACGTAGGAAATAGATACTGACCAAACAGAGCATGGATTTTCTTACCACTTGTCAAGTCTGCATGGAGGACAGGATCAGCATAAACGGCATCCATAATACATACTTCGAATCCCGCAAAGTCACCTGCACACAACTCAAGACCACCATCAGCTAATGGGAAGCAGGCTCTAACTTTCTCTGATCTTTTAATTCCCTGTGCGTTAAGTCCATCAGCACCAGCCATTCGACTGCTCAATGTGCCAATGACTTTGAATGATGCATAAAATCTTTTGGCTGTTAGAAGTTTGTTATATAGTTCAATCTCTTTTATTGCATGTCTTGCCTCTAATATAGCTGCTGCTCGAACTGCTGCTGGATGCATATCTTCTGTGTCTATTAACCCTGTACCCATACACTTAGCACACTCTGGTTCTAACCCGTTACATTCACAAGTCTCTGCTATCTTCCACTTGGAGACTTCTTCCAGTATAACAGATTTCGTGGATGCTTTGATAACTAACTGTTCAGTCTCTGTCATAACTTCATTAAGATATAGTCTACACTTGTGGGGTGCATTGTAGTTGAATTTCAGATTAGCCAATTGTGCTTGCTTCGTGGTTCTCATAGATTTAATATTGTCTAAATCTAGTTTGAATCCACGTAGCCTTACAGTAGCTACCATGCAAGCTAGAATACTGTCTCTATCCCCACCTTCAGGACTCCCGAAGAATGACCATAGCATCTTAGTATACTTCACATCATCACTGGCATATGATCTTGCAATCGCATTATACTGCCAATGATCAGCATGTTCCTCGATACATACAGGCCATGCCCCGTCCCAATCAGAAGGAGATCCAATCGCGGTGCAGAACGGAGCATAGCCCAATTCGTTTGCCCTCATTTTTGGCATTACATCATAGAATTTTGCAGGGTCTTCCATCCCTAATGCATCTACTGCTAATGCTTTCAATGCACTTGATGGTTGGAATCTCAAATAAATATTCTTGAACTCTGGAATATCCTCACCAAGATCATCGTTGCAATCTGCTACTGTCCAGCGTCTTGTCGGGTCAGCCTTTCGTGCAAAGTAAATGTCAGGAAGCTTCACGCGTCTATTTAGTTCCTCTGCCAATTCATAAGCCAAGGCAGTAGGTATTTTTTTGATTTTAATATCACCACGATCCATAGTACTTTGATAAGGCCCACGTCTGGCATGTAGCATAATATCACATGCAGTTACGGGTTTCAGACATGGGCCTTTCCAAGCATCTTCCTCAGCTAATGCTATCTTCTCAATGATGTCAATAGGTCTTGTGTCTATTTCGTCTGTCAACTGATATAGCATGTTGTAAATCTTACACAAATGGTAGTGGTCAAAGGCCAGATTAAACCCGCAGATTCCCTCTTCATGATACATGAATCTTTCAATAAGATCCAAAGTCTCACTGATAGGTGAGTACCAGATATTATGTAGTTCTATAGGGCCATCATCAACCTGATACTGTATCAGAACAGCAGGGCCATAGAATCCACAAGTTTCTGTATCCAAGAAAATCATTAGTTTCCTCGTGAATGTGAAGAAGTTATAATCTTAGCCCAACACTCATCACAGTGGATTCCAGAATCTAGTCCATTGTGAGTTCTTGCCTGACCACCACCACTACCACATGTCAAACAATCGCCCTTTTCAACATCCTCCGTGCCACTCACAATACTGCAGAAAGGGCATTTCAAAGCATCCTTATCACCCTGTAAGGAAGTGAAGAATACTTCTGTGCAGTTACCACAAGTGAATTGTCTAAATGTACCATTGAGTTCAACATTCTTGATCATCATTTTTTTTACTTCCCTCCTTGATGTATTCTATAACCATCCAGCCAACCATTAAAATAAGAAGAGTTAAAGAAGTACCAAATATTATCTCTACTACAAAATAAATCATACAGTCTCCTAGTCAGTGGGCTTTGAATATGGCAACCCTTCCTGTACAGCATGTTCCTTCAAACTTTCGTAAAGCTCATTATAACTAATCTCGCCCGATGCCCAAGCCAAACATCTTGTGTACAATCCATTAGGAAAATATTCTTGGATATGATCCATCATTGCAAATATTTCATTACGCTTTCTTTCCTTCTGTGGCTTCTTATTCTTATCAACCTTACGATCTACCTGCAACTGGACTTTCTCGCCCTTAGCCTTGGCATCTTTGATTCCCCGAACGGCCGAAAACATAGCGGCCTCACCCTCCTTATTATGGATGGTATACAGGTCTCGAATCTGTGATTGAATTATGATGCCAGCCGCAGCTTCCTCTTGGATAACTTCGGGGAGAGCCAGAAGCATGAATCTAATCTGTACCCATCCCGGAGACTTACCCAGTTTCCTTGCAGCCTCATCTCTATTCATCCCAAGGTCTTTAAGAATTTTGAGTGCCTTGGCCTCTTGCTTGATGTTAAGATCTTCACGCTGGATATTCTCATTAAGATTGAAGATTCGGGAATCCATCTCAGTCATTGGTTCACGTATGGATGCTGAGATCAATTCCTGCTTGATAAGTTTGTGTGCAGCATACCTACGGAATCCGGCAATCAACCTATACTTTTTCCCGTGTGTCTTGGCCTCTTCATCTGTGTATATCATAACGATAATAGGCATCATAAGACCATTCTCTTTAATATCTTGTGCCAACCCATGCACATCAATAGGTGCAATATCCCCACGGCAGTTCAACGCTGAATCAGAATTAATCTCTTTCACTTTGATATCTTCAACTCTCATTTCTTCTCTCCCTTAAATACGTTCTCCAATTCTCCCAAACTAATACTTTGAAGTTTCTTTTTATTCTTCAAATTATCCAATACTATTTTGTCCGATGCCAAGTATATCATGTCAATGATTCTACAAGCCCTATTGGTATCCATTCCGGCTCTATGGAATCTGTCCTCAGCCTGCATTCTCGCTTCACCATGGAATGAGTTCGAGTAGAACAAAGCAGTCGGACTTGCCGTCAAGGTCAGAGCCATACCACCTGCCTGTGGGTGTCCTACGAAACAGACTTTAGGATACTCCTCACGCATTTCCTGATAATTCTTAGAACTCAAATCCATGCAGTCAAGCAATGTTTCACTGTCGATAGGTTCACCAGTTGCTGTACTACCTATATACCCTCTGCCGTCAACACGCAGGGTTGCCCATCCTTGCTGATGAGCTATGTTGACAAGCCTATCTATTGTTCCTGTGAATCCACCCCATACAATAAATCTTCCAATGTCCTCATGCTCATCGAGCAGGTCAATATAGTATTGATCCTTGGGTGTAGTAATCTCATCCGTAGACCTTTGATATTTAATTGTCTTGCCTTTGCCACCACAAACATCACATGCTATTTCTTTGATTTCAAAATCCTCTGCATTGATTTCTTGTGGCGACATTGTATCCGGTGTATCCTTCGGAACTTGGACAGTTATCTTACCATCTCCGAAGCAGTTTTGACAGTCCTGTTCTCCGATCTTAACTTCGGTATACTGGAATCCGTCGCTTAACTCTCGAAGCAAGGTCAATGCAGAAATGACTCTTGCTGCTGTTGCTCTGATTGTTGAAGCTACCCTTAGAATCTCAGGAGTAGGTTTGATACTGATAAGCTCATACTGTTTCTCAGGTAAGTCTAAACAATCCTTTTTGAACAGGACTGTGACAATACCTTTCATACGTTCATAGAGAAAATCAACTTCATTCTTAGACGCAACGAAAGGATGATCACTCATGATTGTATGCATCTCTTCAAACTCACCACACTTTGCACACTTTCTTGCATCGTCAAGCCATGTAACAATATGTGGATATACACCACCAGTTGCACTCTCCCGCTCCTCGATTAAACATAACCGAGCCTTGAATTTATTGGCATTGCCTTCTTTCAAATAACCGGGACATGCTATCTCACAGTTATGCACTACAAATCCATTGGCAGAAAAACAATGTTCTCCGGGAACGGTTACATCATAAACATCTTCTACAGCATCCTCTGTTATTGATGTTATCGTAGCTAATTTTTCTGCGCTCCAACTATGTTTATTTTTAATGCGCTTTTTAAGATAAGCACTTTTTCGTGGATGATTAAAGCCAATTCGTTCATCATAATAAATTGCATCTCTATTTGTTATAGATAAATCATATCTTATAGGTGAAGTATTAATAACTCGTCCTTCTATTTTAGATTTATTTGTTTCTCTTTGGGTTATTTTAGAATATATGCCCAATGATTGCAGCATCAATTGAACTCTATATATTCTATCTTTATTCACTTGGGCTAAAGTAATTCGCAAACTAGCCTGTTCAACAGAACCATCAGCGTCAAAGAATCCACTTAAAAATCCTTTAATGAAGTCACTAGATGCTGACAACATCAAATCAGATATTTCTTTTTCCCCTGTAACTCCCCAGTTACGAAGTATACTATTTATTTCTCCACCCTCTACTGTCCTAGCATCCCCAGTCTGTCTTATATTATCTTGACCCAAAATCTCAAGTACATAGGGTATTAAAGGGTAATCATCAGGGAAAAACTGTAGTCTACCATATTTTTCCCTATATACAGTCCCATCACCATATAATAACCCTAAAATATATCCTTCCTCGTATCTACCAACACCAGTCCAACTATAATACTGTCCTGGATCTGATATAACTAATTTATCATCTTTACCCAATTCCCCCAATTCGCGCCAAGTTTGGAAGCCATCATAATCTACCATAAAACGATGATCGGCGGTTGCTCTAATAGAATAACCTTCTTTAGTTTCTACTTTAAGTAATTGCTTTTTTCCTGTATAGAAGAAACCTGTAGTCTGTATCTTCTTACCATTCACAATGATACAACAATTTTGATCTACTAAATCTTTTGCCCTCTTCATACCATCACTTGTGGCAATAAGTGTATCTCCTGCAATACACTGATGCCACCAATCAACTGGAGTCTTGGGTGCTGGAGTACCTGTCATGAGTATAACGTACCCCTCCAGACTCCATTCATCTCGAACACTATTCGCAAGATGCATTGCTGACTGACTACGTTGGGCTGTAGCATTTTTGATCTTACTAGACTCATCGAAGATAACAAACTTGGGCGCATCACTGCCATCCCAATGCTTGATTTTAGAAACCAATCCTTCGTATGTTAGCATAGTAGGGTTGATTCCAGTATCCCACTTTATGAGTTCTCTTTCTACTGCACGTACACCACTCTTAGGCCCGACGTACCAAATCTCGTTTGGGCCTGATACACCTGCATTCTCAGCTACCTCGATGGCAGCCAATGTTTTACCTGTTCCCATTTCAGCAGCCCATAAACAGTAATGAACTGCGAGGGCTTGGGATGCTAATTGTTTTTGATGGTCATAAAGCGGGCGAGCAGACTCAAAATCTACTACGGGTCTGTCATACAATGCGTATGGGTTGTTACCCTTGAGATATTCAAGTTGGAATCTATTACGCTGAGAGTTTTCTATCGACCACATCTTCTTGGGTATATCATCATACCCATGCCAGCGCGGGGCTTCCATCTGCTTGATCTCAGCAATCAATCCTTTATGGTATCGACTCTTGATAAATAGTCTTGTACCTTCGGGGATCAGGGTTATAGGAATCCTATAATTACCAACGACTACTTTAATTTTTTCTTCCATGATCAATTTACCTTTAATATAAAAGATTCATCCTTTAAGTATATCTTATTATAGTTGGCCCACAGGCCACGGTATCCAGCTTTTTCAAAATAGATCAATACGATGTTAAACAATAGTCTTGCATCTTTGTTTACCGCATTTTGGCATAAGGAGACACAGGCCATATACCATTGTCTCATATCCCCGGTGAAGATTGCTACATATGCTTCTTCCTGATCACTATATTTTAAACTAATTTCAAGATCAGCATGTTTTTGAATTTCTTGCAGTATCCTGTTAGAGACTAGTCCGATGAAAGAACAAGATACATGCTTAAAGATTTTAGAAAATACTCCTTGGCTTAGAGCCTTGAGTGGTTCGTTACTAAGATCAAGACAAGCCAGATAAGAACTAGGTGTTTCCATATCAAGATTATTTTTATCCAAACCCCTAGTAGGACTATACCCTAGATATTCATTACAATACTGGATAAGTGTTTCCCAGTGTGGGGTAGTCGTAGCTAGTGGTGTAATATTATATTTCATATTGTCCTTAAATTGGTGGTGGGCAGACAAGCTACCCACCACCCATATCCAAACTATCGTGCGCGCTCTTCGCCCGTGGTTTCTACCTTCTCGATTTCCGAGACAGGTGGGTTGTTGAACTTCTCCACTGTTGCTTTAAGCTCTTCCATGTCGGGCATGTCAATAGGTGAGGAACAAGGCATTACTTTGTCAGAGAACCAAGTGTACTTAGGTGTCTCGATCTTATGGGGAGTCAAAGTCGCAGCCTTCTCTAGTCTCGCTTGAAGCTGCGGAGATTCTCTCCGAGATGATTTTGATCCCATAAACAAAGTTGCCCATTCCTTAACACCTGAAATCCATACAAGGTACTCAGGCCCATACATACAACCGGAATCCGGTTCTGTACTCTTGGCCTGGATACGCTTAAACTCCGCACTCTCTGTGTCAAAGACTGTGATAATTGCTTCACCAATTTCAAGAGCCTTTGGCCGCCACGTCACAACGAGGATGTCAACTGATTCCCCAAGATCCTGAAAGTGCTGATCTTTGATAAGTGCATAATGATTCATAGGAAAAGAACCATCCTTACACTTACCTGCTGCTCCTGTCATTAACTTCAAACGTGACAAATAGTCACCAGACTTTGCTGCCGCTTTAAAAGCATCAACATCATACTTCTGTTCACCTGCGGCACCTGCGGGGATGAGAGCATTATCCTCTTCTGCAAAAGCTGGCTGGTATACTGTGTCTGGGTGCATGTTATAGGTCCTTTGTTATCGGTTGTATGTTTGATTCTCAAATCACAGTGATTTAAGAATTTACTTTGCCGCTACTGGCTCTCCACCTTTCGCCTCTACTTCTGCTGCTGCCGCTACCGCGAGTTCGGCCTCAGCCTTGATACGCTTGGCTTCTGCCTTCTCTGAAGCCTTCTTCGACTTTGCCTCTTCCTTCTTCTTCTGGGTAGCATCAAACTTGGCCTTCTGCTCATCGACACTGAGAGGGTCAAGGTGAAGTACCCAAGCCAAAGCTGCCTGGAATCCAGACTGCGCATCCTTTGCACCAGTCTTTTTGAGAATCGTCCCGGCAACCTCTGCCTTTGTACGCTCGTCCTTGATGTCCTTCATCTTCTGCATGTAGGCAACAGGCGAGAATTCGCGGGCATTAGGATCTTGTCCCTTACGCTTCGCGTCACGGATTTCCTTGACACGCGCACCGACCTTCGGTACGAATTCAGAGGGGGTCATAGTCTGAGCCTCTGTGAGATAGTTTTCCATCTCCTCAACAGGTAACTTGGCCAACGCATACGCATTGGTAAGGACAATCTTATCCGCGTCAATAAGATCGAGAATCTTTTGATTATCGATTTTATTAATGGCAAGACGATCCTTAATCCAGTTGGGAGATTTACCTAGCTTCGTAGCCAACTCAGATTCTGTCATTTGCGGGTTACGCGTCAGAACAACCAAAATCTGACGACTGTACTCCGCTGGCTTTGTCTCAATGCTATGGACATTCGCCATGATTTGGAACTCTTCCGCTTCTGCATCTTCCAATGATACCACAGTGACACTGATCTGAGTGAGACCAGCATCCTTGGCTGCACAAAAACGATGCAACCCATCTACCAGTTCATAGAACTCTGTTTTGGTTTCAAGATCAGTTTTACGCCTGACCGAAACCACACCAATAAATCCTTTCTGCTTGATGGAATCAATAAGACCAAGATACCCTTCACCCTGCCTATTAATGGTACGCAAAGCTACGGGGTTCTCACGAATTTGGCCGACATCGACCGTCAACAGTTCTGGGCCCATACTACTCTCCTTTTATGGATTCCCACAATCAAGAATAGGTGTGGCACATGCCACACCCGCTTCACAAATCATTTTCTAAAATCAAATCTGTATTGGCAGAGATGGATTTGATTCTCCTTGGGCTGGTTCGCCTATATACCTACATTAACACGTACGAGGAAAATTGTCAACCAATTTATTATTTTATTACACTACCGTTACAACCTTTTTCTGAGTCCCTATATAGTATATTTAATGTATATACATACTATATAGAGAATAAGAAAAGAGTAGTAAGAATAGGTGTAAGTGTATACCCTCAAACGACTTACGAATTTAGTTGACAAAAAGCCGTATACGTGTTAATATATGTATAGTCTATTATAGATTTGATTTTGGGATAGTGGCAGAATCAAATCCATCCTGGAGAATCTATGGTTACTCGGACAGAAGCAATCACCAATTTTTTGAATCTGCGGGCAAACAAGGATTTTGCCAATCTGTATAATCACAATATGGAATGCCAAGTCAATGTTGCTCAGGATGGTGGCGAAAGAATCGAAGGTGATTTTAAGGGCAAGAAGTGGCATGGCTGGACAGATGGTTCTGTGACGTGGAAATCCTTCAGGATTCCCTACAAAGCAGACTCGAATCCAGAGTATGACGACAAAGCAATGTCGTTTGATTTGGCCGACCATGCAGAGAGTATTGGCATGACAGGATGGGATTGGGCGCAACGGGTATCAAAGTGGGTAGCCTTTGACTTTGACTCAATAGTTAATCATAAGCAAGGTCTGACTACTGAGGAAATGAGAGAGATCGTAGATACCATCTATGGAATCGAGTGGGTTACGATTCGAAAATCAACCAGCGGCAAAGGATTTCATGTCTATGTTTTCGTGGATAATGTTTCCACACAGAACCATGGAGAACACGCTGCATTGGCAAGATCAATATTAGGAACAATGTCAGCTATCACTGGTATTGATTTTCAAACCAAAGTAGATAGTTGTGGTGGCAACATGTGGGTTTGGCATCGTAAGTCTGCTGGTACTGATGGCTTCACTCTAGATAAACAGGGAACCATCCTCAAGAGTGTGCCCGCCAACTGGAAAGACCACATCAAAGTAGTATCTGGTCAGAGGCGTAAAACACTTCCTCAGAATATTGAGGATACAAACAAGGAAGATGAGTTTGAGGAACTGGCTGGTCAACGTCCACGTACACCTTTGGATGAAGAGCACAAACGACTTATCAACTTCTTAAAAGAAACTGATGCATTATGGTGGTGGGATCAGGATCATCATATGCTTGTCACACATACGCACTACCTTCAAATGGCACAGAATGAATTGGAGTTCAAAGGATTCTTCAAAACAACCTCTGAGGGTAAAGATTTAAATAGTCAGAATTGCTTTGCCTTCCCTTTAAGGAAGGGGTCGTGGTCGATACGCCGGTATACGCCGGGTGTGAATGAACACGAATCTTGGTCTCAGGATGGCCAAGGCTGGACTCGGTGTTACTTAAATCGTGATCCTGATTTAGCCACAGTATGCCGAGCATTTGGTGGGCTTGAAGAAGAACGTGGTGGCTTCGTATTCCGTGAGGCAGAAATAGCTATTAAAGCTGCTAGATATTTAGGTATAGATGTTAAGGTAGCCACAGCTATGAACAGTAGGTCTACTACCCTTAAAGAGCATAAAGATGGTAGACTTGTCGTTATGGTGGATCGTGATCCCCATGATACAGCGACAGAAATGGCAGGGTGGTTAGCCAAAGGTGTTAAGCCTTGGACTAGGATTTACAACACCCAAATCCAAGCCCCGCCCGAGCCAGACATCAATAGTTATGATGATATAATCAGGCATTTAGTAACGGAGACTCAAGAGGATTACGGATGGATGATAAAATCAGATAACCTATGGCGTACTGAGCCTCTCCAGCACGTCAAGTTAGGGTTGCAGTCTATGGGATTAAACTCTAAAGAGTTAGCTACAGTATTAGGCACAAACATCTTCAAGTGTTGGAAGGTTGTCAACAAGCCTTTCCAACCAGAGTATCCCGGAGATCGAGAATGGAATCGTAATGCAGCGCAGATTAGATTCCTACCCACTCAAGATAAAGAAGTGTTAAATTATCCCACTTGGCTTAAAATTCTGAATCATTGTGGTAAGGGCTTGGACGACACTATTAAGAACAATGGTTGGGCTAAAGTTAATGGAGTCCTGACAGGTGCTGACTATCTCAAGTGTTGGATAGCATCCTTATTCCAGGAACCCACGGAGCCGCTTCCATACTTGTTCTTCTATGGTGTGGAGAACTGTGGTAAATCTATTTTTCATGAAGCACTCTCGATGCTCTTCACCAAAGGCTATAAACGGGCAGATGCTGCTTTGATCTCACAAGCTGGATTCAATGCAGAGCTTGAAGGGGCTTTACTCTGTGTTGTTGAAGAGACAGATTTGAAGAGTAATAAGTCAGCATATAATAGAATCAAGGATTGGGTAACGGGTAGGGAATTACTTATTCATGCTAAGGGTAGAACACCCTATCACGTACTTAACACAACACATTGGTGTCAATGTTCAAATGACCATGAAGCTTGTCCTATATTTCCAGGTGACACTAGAATCACAATGTGCTACGTTGAGGAGTTAGACCCTATTGATCTTATACCCAAGAAGAATATCATGCCTATCCTTGAGAAAGAGGCTCCTGATTTCTTAGCTGAAATCTTGAATCTGGAGATACCTGTTTCTAATGATAGACTTAATGTTCCGACTATCAACACTATTGACAAAGTGCTTACACAAGAGATGAATCAGTCTGCTGTTCAAACATTCTTGAGAACAGCATGTCAGTATGCACCGGGTTATAAAATCAAGTTGAGTGAATTGTATAGCAAATTTATAAACTGGGTCTCGGCTAATGATCCCAATCAGTTTATGGCATACAGTAAGATTAAGTTTGGGCGTGAGATACC
>Ga0307928_10002150_pt1 | contig 15101 bp, 18 predicted proteins | sample AceLakmetagen232_FD_201815 | JGI IMG/M metagenome (GOLD analysis project Ga0307928, IMG submission 201815) | Saline water microbial communities from Ace Lake, Antarctica - #232 | ecosystem: Environmental > Aquatic > Non-marine Saline and Alkaline > Saline | place: Antarctica: Ace Lake... | reverse complement strand
GGTTAGGTATGGCTCGCTTTTTTCGCGGAGGAGCGATCGGAAATGGAGCGTCCTAATCGAGATACAACGACGGCGCAAACAGCGGCGGCGCTCGGCGTGTCGACTCGACAGGTGCGTCGGTGGGTTAAGGCGGGATGCCCGACCGATCAGAAGGGTCGACACGGCGGCGGGCGCCCGCTAAGAATGTTCGACCTGCGTGAGGTGCGGACGTGGCTGGTCGGACAAGGGATTGCGCCGCGTGACGTTCCGGTGCCAGCGACCGAACTCGCGGCGGCGGCGGAATCCGCGGAGGCGCAGGTGACGGCGCCGCCGGCGGTAGGAGCACCGACGCCGCCGGCGCCGGAAGGCGCGCGACGGCCGGGCTATGACGGGATGCTCGAACGCTTCCGGCTGGCGGAGCTGACAGCGTTTGCGCGTTGGGCGGCAGCCGCGAACGCGAAGGAGTCGGACGCGGTTCGGATCTCTGCACTGGCTCGAACTTGGGGAGAAATCGCCGGCCACTTGCGGAAACTCGAAAAGGACAGCGCCGGTATCCGCAAGGACATGGCCGGATGGCTCCAAGCGACGATCGTCAGGCGCGAGTTCACGCGGATCGGAACCGAGATCAAGATGGCGCTCCTGTCGATCCCGCGGACGGTTGCGCCGCTGTGCGAAGGGAAGATAGCGAGCGAGATCGAGACGATTGTCAAGGCGGAGGTCCTTTCTACGCTGGAACTGTTGTATAGCGGGGGCGCGTCGTGGAAGGAAGGTTCGGATGATCCGGTCGCGGACGGAATATGAATCGGATTTGCGGGTGATGCTGTTTAGAAAGGCGTGGAAGGAACGGGATAACACCATGGGGTGGACACCGCATGACCGGGCTATCGGGTTCTTGACGTGTCTTGAAATATCGACAACGGCGCCGATTGTCGGAACGAGGGCGTTCGAGGTGTATGTCGCAAGAGAGGAACGAAAGGCGCGGACGGTCTTAGATCGGGTGCGGGAGCGGCGGTTCAAGAAGCAGATCAAACGACGGCAGGTGCTTGCGGCACTTCTTCGATGTTTCCAATTCTACTGCAAGATAAAGGAAGGAACGGTTGACAGAAGCGCTAGTAATGCCGATGCGGAGAGCGCTGCGTCCGCCGGCGCAGATTCGGGTGGCGTCTTGGGCGGAGAAGAACCTGCGACTATCGCCGCGGGTGACGTCGATGCCCGGACCGTTACGCTTGGACCGGACGCCGTACCTTAGCGCTCGCGGGGGGTTGTTCGAGGCATTCGAAGATCCGCACATTGAAACGATCTTCCTATGCTTCGGAGCACAAACCGCTAAGACGACCGGGATGCTGGTCTGCCTGCTCTACGGCATCGATCAAGATCCTGGGTCTACGTTGTGGGCGATGCCGTCGGAGTCGCTCTGCCGGTCGTTCAGCAAGACGCGGGTGCAAACGATCATCGAGGACTCACCACGACTAAAGGCGCTTAAGCCGAACAATCCGGATATGTTTCAGACGCTGGAAATGCACTTCCGGCAAATGACGTTGACGCTATCCGGCGGGAACTCGCCAGCGGGCCTGTCGAGCCGGCCGGTGCGTCGGTTCCTTGCAGACGAGATCGACAAGTTCCCGATCGAGACGAAGCGGGAAGGGTCGCTGCTCAAGCTCGGGATACGGCGAACGACGCACTTCTGGGATCGCAAGATCATCCTATCGAGCACGCCGACGCTAGCTGATGGGCAGGTATGGCAGGGACTTCTCTCGGGCGATTGGCGCCAATACTGGGTTCCGTGCCCGCGCTGTGGCGAGATGCAGCGTTTGACGTTCCATAACATCCGCAAGCCGGAAGGTCTGAAAGACCCGAACGAAATCCGTATCTCCTCATGGTATGAATGCGCATTCTGCGCAGGTCGGATCGAGGAAGACGAAAAGCTTGAAATGATACGTGCGGGTGAGTGGAAACCGCGACCAGATCCGGAGCCGGAGTACGATTGGACGCCCCCGCCTCCTGGGGGGCGCGTCGTGTCCATGCACCTGCCCTCATGGTATGCAATGTGGGTTCGGTTTGGTGATGTGTTGGCGCGGTTCATCCAGGCGCAACCGTATCCGGAGATTCTGCGCGAGGTCGTAAACAGCGATTTCGCGGAGCCCTGGGAGGAGCGGGGCGAGCACTATAAGGAGGCGCAAGTTTTGGAACATCGAAGCTCCTATGTTGTCGGAATGTTCCCGAGCAACGCGCCGGTCGCGGCGGTCGTGCAGACGGTCGATGTCCAAGCTGACAGCCTCTACTACACCGTTCGAGGATGGGGAGCGCCTGGGGAGGAGTCGTGGCTGACTCGATACGGGATCATCCCCGACTTCCCGGCGTTAGCGTCGATGCTCCGCGACGAGTATTCCGGCTACCGGCTCAACATGATCCTGATTGACGCGCGTTATCGGACCGGTGAGGTCTACGAGTTCTGCCGGCAGCATGGCGGGTGCATTCCGATCATGGGGGTTGAGAACCAGTTCCAGCCGCTTCGTTGGAGCGTGATCGACCGGATGCCAGGAACGGGAGCGCCGATCGTTGGGGGGCTGCGTTTGCTTACGATCCGAAGTAGCCAGTTCCGCGAATGGCTGTTTCATCGTCTGGCGATCCGGCGTGGCGATCCGGGGTATTGGCATCTGCCGGAAGAAGCCGGCGAGGACTACGCGCGACAGATCACGGCGGAGATTCTGGTCGAACGCAGAGATGCCACGGGTCGGCGGACGCAAAAGTGGAAGCAGATCAGGCCGGACAATCACTATCTGGACTGTGAGGTTTACCAGCTTGCGGGAGCGTCGGCGTTGGGCATCCGATACCTGCCGGCTGGAACGGAGCAAGAGAAGCCCCAAGCGGCGGCGGCGCCGGAAAAAACGAAGGCTGAAGATCAGAAAGGGAGGCCGGATCCATGGAGCCCGACAAGATTCAAGATCTGAAGCGGAAAAAAAGACGGTCCCGGAAAGCGAAGGTTTCGCCGATGCTGGCGCCACCAGCACTTGAGACGACGGAAGCGCGGGAGAGCTACGAAACGACCGTGGCGTATCGGTTGCAAGTAGCATTGCACGAATGGACTTGCGATAAGTGCAAGGCCAATCGCCCAGGTATTTACAAGACGGACGGACGGATTCGCTATGTCCGCTGTCGGCGCTGCGGCGCAGACGGGAAGATCGTCATCTAGGCAGGACGTTTTACCACGGCGTGGTAACAACTGTTACCACGTCATGGTAACGAGTGGGTAGTCGAGTCGTATCGGGGTGGGGTATTCTCTCAGTATGACAGCAGTAGAACTGCAAGCGCTGATAGACGCAGCGAACGCTGCAATGCTCGATGTTATGACCGGGCAGGCGCAGAGTGTCAGCATCGCCGGCCGGACTGTCACCAAGAGCAACCTAACCGAAATTAACAACGTGCGGAAGGGCTGGGAGCGGGAGTTGGCTGGGCTCGCAGCGGAAGGGCGGCCGACTGTAATCGCATTCCGGAATCCGCTAGGTGGAGTAGCAATCGATTGGGATCGGCTACCATAGCAAAGCTGGATCAGACAATCGCTTCGGTGTTCCCTGGCTGGGGACGCCGGCGTGCTGAGGCCCGGTTGCACGGTCGAATCGCGGCAGCGGGGCTTGAGGCGCTTGCCACATATGAAGCAGCCGACAAAGGGCGAACTTCTAGCGACTGGACGGCACGAAACAAGTCGGCCGACAAGGCGATCCTCGGAGACTACGCCACCCTTACGGCGCGTGCGCGTGCAGCCGTTCGAGACGACTGGGCGGCGGAGTCGATCGTAGCTGGACACGTTCGGCATATTGTCGGGACGGGAATAACGGCGAAGGCAAATGCGCGGGACTTTGTAACGGGAAAACCACTCGTCGGGTTCAACGTCAATCTTGATCGGCTTTGGAAGCGTTGGGCGTCTACGCCGGCGCTGTGCGATGTTGAGGGGAAGAAATCATTTGTGGATTTTCAGACCCTTCTCATTTCTGAGGAGGTTACGGTCGGGCAGGCGTTTGTCGTGTTTTGCTATGTTCCGCGGCCGAACGATGTCGGGCTGGTGCTACAAGCAATCGAGCCGGAACAACTCGATACGAGCATCACGCAGAACCGCGACACCGGCTATCAGATCAAACACGGGATCGAGATTGACCCGTACGGTCGCACGGTTGCGATCTGGGCATACACGAAGGAACACCCGTACGACAAAATGACCGGGGACTCGGTGCGAATCCCGGCTGATCGACTTGTGCATTTCATGCGTCCGAGGCGGGTGCGACAGACACACGGGGTAACGCGGCTTGCTCCTGTGCTTCGTCAGCTTTGGAACCGGAAGATGTTCAGTGAATATACCGTGTTACGCGCGCGGTTCGAGGCGTGTTGTGGCGCGACGATTGAAACCGATCCGTTAGCGTCGCCGACGTCAATACTGGGGTTGAAAACGACCGGCACGGGAACCGGACTTACAGAGGATAGGAACGAGAATAAGCAGTTCAACTTCGAGCCGAGCATGATATGGGAGCTGCCGGCCGGGAAGAAAGCTACGTTTCACGCGCCGCAAGTTCCGGGCGGACAGTTTGACCCGTTCATCAAGAGGAACGTCGGGGAGACGGCGGCGGGGGTTGGGCTGGACTATGCAACCGTAGCGCGTGATTACAGCGGCGGGAATTTTTCGAGCCAGCGCCAAGGCTTGCTTGAGGTGTGGGACGAAACGGACCCGGAGCAAATCCGGGTGATCTCGTTGTTCTGTCAACCTACGCGAGAGCGCTTCATCGAAGCCGCCGTTATGGAAGGGCGACTGATAGCGCTGGAATGGAATCACGCGCCGCAACGGGCAGCCTATGTAGAGACGGACTGGCGGCCGAAAGCCAAGCACTGGATAGATCCGGCGGTGCAGGCGGCGGCGGCCAAGATGAAGCTCGAGATGCGGTTGACCACTCGACGCGCAATTGCTAACGAGCTCGACGAGGATTGGAAAGAGAACATCACGCAGATCCACGATGAGGAGGCATTTGCGGCGGAGCGAAACGTCACGCTCCCGGAGGCTGGCGGAAACGCAAAGGTGGGACCGCGAGAACCAAGACCGGAAGCATCTATGCAACCGGCATCTGTGGAGGTTCCGACGTGAGAAAGGTTATCACGCTATCGAATATGGAGGCGCTGCGCGCAGGCGATATCCGGGTCGATCGGGAGGGCGGCGCGATTTACGGCGTGAGTGTGTTGACTGCCGGTCCGACGCTCGGGCATCTGTTCTCGGTAGATGAGGTGATGCTGGACCAGGCTGTCAAGTTCGGCAACGAGAGCAAGCGCGGCGTGAAGTGCCGATTGACGCACCCGGAACTCATGGGTGGATTCTTCTCTGGTCCAATGCGCGACTCGATCGAGGTTATGCTGGGGCGCGTGCGAAACTTCCGGCGCGAGGCAGACCGGGTTCGGGGCGACGTGTTTTTTGGTAAATACGCAGCGCGCGCAGATGGACCGAAGGGGAACGTCCGCGACTACCTCCTCGACCTCGCTGAGGAAGATCCGGAGGTTGCGGGCTTGTCACTCGCGTTCTATCCGGCGGAAGGTGGGCACGAGCAGGTGGGGGAAGAAACGTTCGGCCGAATGAGCGGGCTCAAGGCCGTTGACTTTGTGGGAGATCCGGGCGCCAACCCTGGCGGTCTATTATCGGAAGGAGAAAAGAGGATGAATCCGAAACTGCGCAAATACTTGGAAAGCATCGGGCTGGCGGCTGGGACAAGCGACGCGGACGCCGTGACGTTCTTCATGGCGCTAACCGGCGACAAGCTCAAGGCGGCGGCGCTGATCGTGATGCAGGAAGGCGAAGTGGCGCCGGAAGGCGAAGCGCCGACGATCATTCCAGACGTTACGCCGGAAGAGGGCGAGACGGAGGAAGCGTTCAAGACGCGCTTCATGGCAGACGTGACCATGACGGAGAAATACCCGGACGATACGAGTCGGGAGATGCGCGCAACGGACATCTGGGCAGAGCACGCAGCGGCGGCAGCGCCGGCGCCGGCCCCGGAGGCCGAGGTCGTTGTGCCGGCGATGCGTGCGAAGATCCGGACGGAAGCGCTGGTAGCAGATCGCACGCGCCGAACGGCGATTGCAACGCTCGCTGCCGAGAAGGGAATCGACCAAATGTGGAGCCGGGCGCTGGCAGACAACGGCGTCTCGCTCGTGATGTTCTCGAAACTGGTCAAAGACGTGGAGGTACTCGGTCCCGTGAACATTAGCGTCGGAGCAGATCGGAACCTCGACACGCTCGGCCCGGCCTTGGCGGATGCGGTTTCGTTACGGGCGGGGTTGTTCCGTCCGCAGAAACTCCGCAGTGGAGCGGACCTCGATGTCGGGAAGCCGCACGCGCGGGCAGAGCAGTTCCGTCACATGTCGCTCATGGAGATGGGGCGCGAGCTGCTTGTCGGTCTCGGTCTTCCGGGGCGATCGGTCTCCAGGGCCGAGGTCATTCGGCTGTGCTTCAACCGCTTTGCGCTAGCGCGTGAAGCCGGCAAGGGCGGAACGTTCCTCGCCATGGGAACGACGGACTTCCCGTTCATCCTCGCAAACGTGCTCGGCAAGTCGCTTCGTCAGAGCTACGGGCTCGCCGAAACAACCTGGGACAAGTGGGCGAAGGAGACCTCGGCGCCGGACTTCAAGCAGGTCTCGCGCGTGATCCTGAGCTCGGCGCCGGCGCTGGTGGCGATTGCCGAAGGCGGCGAGTACACCTACGGGTCCATGCTGGAAGGGCGCGAGCTTTACTCGCTCGGAAAGTATGGAAAGGCGCTCAAGTTCACCCGCGAGATGATGATCAACGACGATCTCGGCGCGTTCAACGTGATCCTTCCCCGGATGGGAGCCAAGGCAAAATACTTGGAGGACGTGGTTGCTTACGCGATCCTCACAGGGAACGCGGCATTGGCGGACGGCATCGCGCTGTTCAACCTGGCCGGGCACAACAACGACTTCGCCGGCGGAATCAACGTCGTCACGCTCGGCGGGATCTTCGCGGCGATGGCGACGCAGACGGATCTTGACGGTGCAACGCTCGTCGGGAACGACATGCAGACGCTTATCACGCCGAAGGGCCAGCAGATTGCGGCCAAGCAGTTCCTCACAGCGATTTACGATCCGGCTACCGCCGTCAACTCGCAAACGCCGAACCCATTCGCCGGAACGCTTGAGCCGGTTGGATCCCCGCACCTGGACGCGACAAGCGCGGAAACCTGCTACCTCGCGGCCGATCCGTTGCAGGTCGACACGGTTGACATGTGCTTCCTCGAAGGCGAGCGGACTCCCGTCCTCGAGGAGGAGGAGGACTTCGACACGGACTGCCGGAAATACAAGGTTCGTCACCAGATGGTTGCGAAGGCGATCGACTTCCGTGGGTTGGTGCGTATCACCGGGATCGGAACGGGCTCGTTCGGAACGACCGTAGGAGCAACGACGACCGTGGCTGCAACAACGACCGCATAGCCACTAAAGGCCGGGCCGAGTTAAGGCCGGAAACAGTTAGTCAGAAGGAGCAAGGACAATGAGGAACTACGTGCAGCGAGGGGATATTGTCAGCACGGACAATATCTCTGGAGCGGTTGTTGCATCCGGCGGGGTCGTTCCTGCCGGCGGGTCGGTGCGTGTCGCAATCAATACGATTGCGATCGGCGGGAACGGGCCGTGCTACGTCGAAGGCGTTTTTACCCTAGCGGCGAATCCGGCCGAGGGCTGGGTTGACGGCTGGCCGATGTGGTGGGACATCACCAATGCGTGGTTGACCGGAGTCGCCTCCGACGTTTACGCCGGTTTTGCGATCGGTGCGAAGGCTGCGCTGGCAGAAACAGCCGACGTGAAGCTCTGTACCTGCGCAGACGACGCGAACGTCGTTACGACGACTGTTGCAGCGACCACGACGGTAGCAGCGACCACGACAGCCTAATACGGGAGGCTGTTTGGTGAGAAACTACGTTCAACGCGGCGATATCGTCGATACCCAAAACTGGACGGCTGTAGCGGTGCTCGCCGGCGGGGTTATTCCCGCCGGCGGGTCGGTGCGTGTAGTGATTAACACGGTCGCCGCAGGCGCCTCGGGGCCAGCGTACGTGGAGGGTGTATTTACTCTCGCGGCGAATCCGGCCGAAGGCTGGGTTGACGGCTGGCCGATGTGGTGGGACATCACCAATGCGTGGTTGACCGGAGTCGCCTCCGACGTTTACGCCGGCTTTGCGATCGGTGCGAAGGCTGCGCTGGCAGAAACAGCCGACGTGAAGCTCTGTACCTGCGCAGACGACGCGAACGTCGTTACGACGACCGTAGCGGCGACCACGACGGTAGCAGCGACCACAACGAAGGCGGCAGTGCCGTCAACAACGACGACTGTTGCAGCGACCACGACGGTAGCAGCAACGACAACGGCGGCAGCGACCACGACGAAGGCAGCAGTGCCGTCAACAACGACGACGATGCCAGCGACTACGACGACGCCGGTCACGACAACGGCGGCGGCGACGACAACGGCGGCAGCGACCACGACGGCGGCGCAGGATCTTTTCTTCGATCCGGCCGGTGACGACGCAGTAAGTTGGACGCCCTCGGGTTCGGGCGATAACTATGAACAGGTGGACGATGCGGTTCGGCAGCCGAATGCTCCGGGTGCCGATCTCATCACTAGCGGCACGGATGATGATTACACCGTAACGCAGACAGTAACCTTCAGCGGCAACTCGGCGTCAATCGACTTGTGGTGTTATGGAAGTGATGAGATGGGAGGGATTGGCGTTGACCTGTATATCGCGGGTGCGTGGCAGGGAGAGGTGGCCCTGAATATGGGAGGAATGGAGGCGTGGGACAGCGCTAACTTTGTTGGAGCTTGGACTCAAGCGCAGGTCCGGGCCTGCAAGATTCGCGTTGCGTTTACGGGTGGTGCCGCGGCTACGGTGAAAGAAGTCTACGGATTGGTGAATAAGTGATCGACGTAGCGGCGCTCAATCCCGCGTTTCTGAAAGCCTGGGGCGAGGATATTCACTACGTTCCAGATGCCGAGGCGACGAGCACTACTGCCGGATTAGGACGCGCGATCAAAGCGGTGGTCGATCGGAATCCGGCGGTGGTGCTCGGCGAATCCGGGCGCGAACTAAAAGGCGTGCTCCTGGTCTACGTTGCAAACGCGGCGACGGGGGATTATCCGGGGATCCTGGGAAGCGAGTTGAACTGTGGGCGTGACGTGTTGGTGCTGGAGAAGGTGATCGGAGATCCGGCGAGCCGGGTCCGGATCAGCCGGGTCGTCAACCAGGACGTGGGAATGCTGGCTTTGGAGTGTCGATAATGCCGGCGCCGGAACTCTATACGCTTGAGATCGACAAGAAGCAACTTGCCGAGGTCGAGGCGGCGATCGGAGACTACGCCGAGACGGACAAGGTGCTAGCCCGGGCGCTGAACGATACGGGCCGGCGGATACGCAGCCGAATGACGAAGGTTGCAGCAAAAGAACTCGGCTTGAAACAGAAGAAGGTAAAACAGCGGGTGTGGGCTTCGAAGGCGAATCGGCGAAAGCTTCACGTAGTGATACTTGGCGGCAAGTGGGGCTGGCCGGTTTACGAGGAAGGCGGCGCGGTGCAGACGGAAACGGGGGTGAAGGTCGGGCGGGGCAGAAAGGCGCAGACGTATCCGCACGCATTCATAGCGACGATGCGGAGTGGGCACACTGGGATATTCGTTCGGAAGGGACGGAGGCGACTGCCGGTGCGGGAGGTTCGAACCGACAGCGTTACTTCGGTTGTGCGAGCGCTCGGAAAGGAGCGGGAGATTATTGACGATGCGCAGGCGTTCCTTGTCAAGCGGGTGCACGCGCAGATGCAGCGGGTGATTGACAAAAGAGGTGCAGCATGAATCAGACGGTCGAGCGATGTTTGGACATGCGAACTGAGGACAAGCGTGGGCGCCGTTGGGCGATCGGGCTATTGGTTACGGCGATGGTGGTGGTGGTGGTTTCTGCAATCTCGACGGCGCGGGCTGCGGCGAATGGTCGGCAGATTGTTGCAGAACGAGTCGCGGCGGTAGAAGCGACGGCGGCACAACGAGATGATCGGTTTCGGCGGATTGAAGATAAGCTCGATAAGTTGCTGAATCGGCGGGAGTAATCGTGGCGACGTGCGTGGTGGAACAAATCGCGGTGAAGATCCTAGCGGCGCTGCAAGAGATCGTCGCCGCCGGCGACGCGGCGCTGGTCGAGCGCCCGTTGCGGATCGGTGTCCCGTCGTCGCCGCGAGACAAGGCGCTGTATCTCTATCAGGATGATCCGACGGAAGACGAAGGCCCGGTAGGGGGGTGGCTGCAATGGTTGCAGCCGTTCCTTGTGGACTGCTTTGTCGTTCCGAGTGACGATTCGGCAACGGCTGTGGATACGGAGATAAACGAGCTGCGCGCCCAGGTCGAAAAGAAACTCCGAGAGACTCCGCAATGGGGATTGCCGGGCGCTGCGATCGACACGCGAATCGAGGCGCCCGTAGGCTTCACCGACATTAACGGAACATTCGCCGGCGTCCGCGTGACGGCGGTAGTTCAATACCGGACGCGCGAAGACGATCCGTATGCTTACACGTAGGAGAAACTGACATGGGACTTGCACCACTGCTGTCGAGAGTTCGGGTCATGGCGGCGAAGGCCGAGGTTGTGCCGGGCGTGATGCAACCGCTTGCGAACGCTAACGCCGCATTCAATGTTTTCAACCCGACGATCCAGCAAAGCGCCGAGGTTGTAGGGCGCGAGGAGCAAGGCGGCTTCGGACGGTTGAAGGCAACGGTCGGCGCGCAACTCGGCACCGTGACGTTTTCGACGGAGCTAATCGCCGACGCGACGAACCCTGCCTGGGCCATGACGTTCCTGCCGGCGGTCGGAGTCGGGATTACTGGGGGCGGAGTCTATACGTTGAGTCCGATTCCGCCCGGCGGTCTCGGCTCGATACAGCACACCTTGACGATCGGATGTTACGAAAACGGGCTGTTCAAATACATCTATGGCGCGATGGGGAACGTACGCTTTGTGATGCCCAGCGCGCGCCGGGTGCTGGCCGAGTTCACGTTCACCGGGATATGGGGCGGCGTTACTGACGTGGGGATTCTCACTCCGAACTATCCGAGTGCGGCGCCGTGTCACTTCGTTCTCGGGGCGTTCAACATCGGTGCGTGGCATCCGAAGGTTGCGGAGCTCGTGATCGACCTTCGGAATGAGGTCTACGTGCGGGAACACGGAAGCGCGGCCAGCGGCTACTCCTATGCCGTGATCGGCAATCGGCGCGTCGGCGGCTCGATGACTCCGGAGGCGGAGCTTGTAGACGATGCCGATCTCTATGGCGATTGGCTAGCGGGAAACACGGGGGCGTTTCACGCGGCGGCGACGGCCGGTGCGAATGCTGTTTATTTCAACGCCGGCAATCTTCAGCACATTAACCCGCAGGAAGCGGACCGGTCCGGCGTGGCGATCGACACGGACGACTTCGATCTGCTTGACGACGATTTGGTTATGACGCTCGTCGTGGCGGCAACGACCACGGTGGGAGCAACGACAACGGCGGGAGCAACGACCACGGCATAGCATTTCTGAAAGGGGAGCTTCATGCTAGCACTCGATCCGAATGAGCGGTTTGCGACATCGGTGGCTACCGACGAGAAAGCGAAGTTCTGGTTTCGCTACATGACGGGGCGTCAGTATCGAAACGCGCTGGCGTGGGACCGGAGCCGGCGAGACGCCGACACGTTCGATCCGGATACGGTTGACGCGCTTTATCGTCAATTGCGGGTAACGCTCATGGGGTGGGACGGGCTACCTGTCGAATACGATCCGGATCGGCTCGAAGATGTCACGACTCCGGGAGAGGCGTGGGAGCTATTTTATAAGTCGCTCCAAGCCGGGCGCCTGTCGGTGCCGGAAAAAAACGGATCAGGGTCGGAGTCGGATGCGAATTCGGCGCCATCTGTCCCCGATGCCGACCCGGGAAGTGCGCCGATCCAGTAACGCCGCAATCACCGGCGGTGGTTGAATGTGCAGGATGTTACGGTGAGGGATGCGATGAGTGCCAGGGACACGGAAGGATTTTCGTTACGATATGTCCGCTGGACTTCGCCGGCGACGATGTGTGGGACGCACTGGAAATGACGAATCACCTTGAGCATGGCGCGTTGCCGATCCCTGGGGGAGTACTAGATCAAACGCATATTTTCCTCGAAGCAGCGCGGTTCATTGGCGCGGAGCGGGGCCGGCAGCGGATGGCAGCATTGGAGCGGCTGTAATGGCGGCGAATGAAAAGAGCCTGAGCATTGTCATTAAGGCGCGGGATGAAGCCAGTGCCAAGATGCGCCAGATGCAACAGTCGATGAAGAAGGGCGTCATGGAGGCGGTCGGTCCTTTCGTGGCGATAGGCGCGGCGGTAGCGACGGCGGCGAAGGCGGCGGCGTCGGGCTACGAGCTCATGGCAGCCAATGCGGCGAAGGCCGGCGCGCAGATGGAGGGGGACATGATCGGCGTCCTGGAGGCGCAGGTCAAAGTGAACGACGCGTGGGGGAAGTTCGGGGCGGCGGTCCCGGTGATTGGCGGGGAGATCGAGCGGATCATCCGCGTGCTGAAAGATACAGAGGGGATTCAGAAACAGATCGAGGGAATGAAGCGGCTGAAGCAGGTTACCGAATCGCTCGGCTCGGTCCAGAAATCAATGCGCCAAGAGGCCGAACTGATGAAGGCGGAACTGGACGGAGCGAGCAAGGCCCAACTGGCCGAACTGAAGATCCTTCAGGACCAGCGCAAGTATGAGAAAGAGCGCGTGGAACTGTACCGACAGCGGCAGGCAGCCATGCAAGGACTGGAAAACTCCCGGGAATCGATGCTCAAAATACTTCTCCTAGAGGAGCGTGGCGTGAAGGCGCCTCTTAAGTTCCTGAACGAACAGGAGATAGTGCTGTGGAACATTAGGAAGACGATTCAGGCCCTGAACCGCGACGAAGCGGAGCTCACGAAACAGCGGAGGCGCGGGGTGGAGGTCCTGAAGGAACAAGAGGAGGCGGCTGCGGTCAAGGCGCAGAAGGAGGCCCAGGAAAAGATCACCCGACTCTTGCGGGACGAGACTGAGAATCGGGTAATGACTGTCCGGAAGGAATTTGACGAGGCCCTGGCGCTGTCGGAAAAATACGGATTTAAGACGGAGGCTTTGGAGCGTAGAAGAACGGCGGAGGTCAACCGGATACGAGCGGAGGGGGCAAAGCGGGAGGCGGATGCGCGGGAGCGGGTGCGTCAGGAGGAAGCGCGCAAGATGATGGCGGCGCTTGCGAAGCGCAAGCAGGAACTTGAGAAGGTTGCACGGGATACCATGACTATCGAGGACGTGACGTTTGACGCAACGCATGGAAAGCGCGAGCAGGACCTGCGGGATTTGGGTCAATGGCTAAAGGAAAAGCGCGATATTTACGCCGGCAATCAGGAAGTGCTTGCGAAGGTTGAGCAGGCGGGATTGATCCGTCGGGCGCAGATCGAAGCCGATGCGCTTGAGCAGGCGAATCAGAAGCGGGCAACGCCGGCCGAGGATAAGGGAACGGAGGTCGCTGCGTTCACGTCGCGGTTCCTGACGCAGGCGCCAGGGCGGGAAAAGCCGGCATGGGTTCGGGACGTTACCGGTGCGACGGACGAACAGACAAAGGCGTTGAAAGAAGTGCTGGAAGCGATGGGAACAAAGCTCGCGGCGGCATTCCTCGAGCAGCGTCCGGAAGTCGGAGCGATAGCATAATGGCACTCGTTGACGTGCAGGAAACGTGGAGCGACGACGATCATGCGGTCGAGGTCGGGGATGGGAACCTGACGCAGTTTCGCACGTCAAAGCGCAAGTTCACGGTGCTCTACGACGCCGGGGCGGATCGTCCCTACGATGCAGTTTACGCGGTTGGCATTCCGGCGCTGCAGGACGGGCATCCGAACGACGCTGACATGCAGTGTTACAAAAAATACGGACGGGCGTTGGGGCCGCTGCTCTTTGAAGTGATCTGCGAATACGCCGGGCGAACGACGCCGCTGACGGAGCCGTACGATCGGTCATGGGGTTGGTCGAACAGCACGGAGCCGATCGACTTTGACTATAATGGGGACGCGATTCGCAACACCTTGGGTGATCCGTTTATTGGTTTGACCGTTGACGTGGGCGATCCTGTCTATGTCGTCAGTCGAAACGAGGCGGCATTCCCGGTGGTGTGGGCACGGCAGTATCAGAACAGCGTGAACGATGCGGCATACATGGGGTGGAATGCCTATTCCGCGCGGATGCTTGAGATTTCCGGGCCACGGATCGTTGACAAGCTCACGTATTACTGGCGCGTTACCTACAAGATCCAGTTTCGGGTGGATACGTGGAGGCTGCGGGTGCTGAATGAAGGGATGCGATACTGGACGGGAGAGACGCTTGACAGCGGAGCGCCGCAAATCCTACACGTTAAAGATGACGCGCGGCAGATGACATCTGGACCGCGAAAGCTTCGATTGAACGGAACAGAACTCGGCAACGGCGAGGCGGACGTATGGGGAACCTTTGATATGTATGAACCTCGAGACTTTGCGCTGTTGGGATTGTTATGACCGAGGCGACGGCGAGTGTCGGCGATGCGGTGTTGGTGCGATCCGGCGATTTGCACCGGATCGGACGCGCGGTTGCCTGGGTCGAGAGGGTGCAGCGTCGCTGGTCGGACGCGCCGAATCTTATCCGCGTTCGGGCGAGTGAGGATTTAACGCCGGTGCTGAACGTGTCGGAAACGCCCGTGTCGGAATACGGGCTGGTGTGGCTGGTCGATATGGATGCTGATAATGTCAGTTTCGGTGCCGATCAGTTTGACTATCCGGCGGTATCGACGCTGGGAATCGCAAGCGGTCAAATGCCGATCGGGGCGCCGGGCTTTGTTTGGAGGACGGGGGTTCATCCGGTGCTTTGCGAGAACTACGCGAGCATTCCTTTCAAGTCGCGGTTGAGCAGCCAGGCCGGATCGTTCTATGCGATACCGGGAACGATGGGATTGCTCTTGCACGTCGGGCTGGTTGCGGCGGGGTTGCAACCTGCCGGGCATCCGGCCGGCGTCGGGCTAGTTATGGTGCGGATACAA
>Ga0307928_10002145_pt1 | contig 15114 bp, 17 predicted proteins | sample AceLakmetagen232_FD_201815 | JGI IMG/M metagenome (GOLD analysis project Ga0307928, IMG submission 201815) | Saline water microbial communities from Ace Lake, Antarctica - #232 | ecosystem: Environmental > Aquatic > Non-marine Saline and Alkaline > Saline | place: Antarctica: Ace Lake... | reverse complement strand
CGGACATTGAGACCCGTGAAGGCCGCGAGCAGGTGTACAAGGACATTGTAATTGGCCTTTATTCCGGCGACAGCCGTAGTGATTCGGTGATCCGCGCGCTTGATAACCTGGGCAAGCTGTACGGTGATGCGGAAGCACTTGACGCAGAACGGCGCAAGATACCTGTCGAATCGATTATATCCCATTTAATCAAGGCAGAGCTTAACGGCGTGGATCCGTTATCTTGCACGCTTGACGAACTCGCCGCCAGAGTGATGTCCGCGCTTGATCTTGATGGTTGCATCATAACCCGAGCAGACAAGTCTGGAGAATCGCACAAGACAAAGCACAATAAAACCGGCGCAAGCACACAACAGCCAATGAATGCAGGGGTAAACAGTGACGCTCCCACGCATACGGTATGCGTAGGTTTCAACGGTGGCCCTGGTAATGAGTTGATCGATGATGATTGTAGTATTAATGAGCATGTTGTTGATGATGTGGATAACCCATCCAAGGCACCGGCACCACCCCCCGCGCAAACTTTCAACGATATAGGGGTCACCGCTCCTGTTTCCTCCCTTTCTAGTGTCGTACCTTTTGGATCAGGAAAAAAAATTGACAGTGACTTGTCTGCTGAGTATGAGAAGTGGAGGAATGAGGTATAATATGAGTATGACCCGTCGTACATTTTACAAGGTGCTGAGTGGATTGCCGTTTGTTGGCTGTTTATCTGGCAAGGCACCTGAGCGGACATTGTACGGCATTCCTGTTTCTGAGATAGCATCGATATCTAAACGGCAGATACGATTTGTTGAAGGGCCTACTGTCGTGGGTTTTACATTCAATAGAGGATGTGAGAAGTATAAAACATAAACTAGGTGAGTTATGATTAAGAAAGTTGGTAAGAATTATCCGGGATATACATATTGGGAGGTCAAGGATAAAGACGGGAAAATCAGAAGTTATGGTTGGAAAAAAGGAGAAACTGGTATGAAGAAGAAAGTTGTTAAGAAGGAAACCGATGCTCAGAAGTTGAGGAAAGTTAAGAAGGCTTTACAAGGTTTTGATCTGAGGATGGTTTTGAATGTTAAGACAGTGAATGCGGTAAGAGCTGAGAACAATCTTTTGAAAGAGAAGCTCAAGACTCTTGAATATACTGCTGACACCAATAGGCAGCTTCAGACCCAATTAAATAATCTGCATGTTGCCGCGTCGGTGTATTTCAATACAAAGCGTGTTGAAGACTATGATTCCAGCAAAAGTACCGATATGTCGAAATTCTTGCGCCAGCCAGAAAGTGTGCGCTTTGCAAGGCTGATGATGGAACACTCTGAACCCCAAAAGGAATCATTGAGTAACTTTGCCGACATGCATCCTAGTTTGAGGAATTACTTATGATTCGCGTACTTGGTGATAGATTGATGGTGGAGGCTCCTGTTGATGTTGAGCAGGATGTTGGCGGGATAATCATTCCCAAGGGTGTTGGCGAGGGTATGAACGAGGGTTGGTTTGTTAAGTGTGTTGGTGTTGGGCCTGGGTGTAAGCATGTCAAGAAAGGTGACATTGTGTATTTGCCGAGGTTCAGCGGGCATGAAGTAATTGATGGAAATAAGAAGTGCATTATCACGAAGGAAGATGATATTGCCGGGATAGTGGAGGAATAGTAATTTTATGGTGGGCGGTTCGGATAACGGTGATCTCAACAAATTAGATAAAGTGGGCGATAAGCCTATACCTAGCAAAAATGGAATCAACCAGCCGGACTGTCCACCTATTACTTTCTCAGCGGATCAGGACAGGAGAGTTAAGCGCAAGATGAGTATTACGCTTGATATCAAGAACGATAAATTTATCAGAGAGGTATTGCTGCCGAACAACAAGGGTGAGACTTGGAGCAGTACGATAAACGCGTGTATTACGGCGGTACGCAAAGAAAATGGATATTAATTCAGGAGGAAATTGATTATGGTGGAAAATCTCGACAATAAGAAGTTACCGGATGCTGACCCCGTTCCATTTCCCGGCGGTGATGGAATGAAGATGGTCAAGAAACCTACTAAGGCCCAGATGGAAAAGATTTGCGAGAAGTTGTCCATGGATAATCAAGGGCTTGTTGATTACCTGAATACTGCTGGAATCATTTTGTGCGCCATCCATCGTGCTACAAATCGACTTATCGACGAGATGGGCGGCGATATCATCATGCCTTCACTTGAAGAATATAAGAATCGGTTGAAAGAAATGCGCGATATAAGCAAGAATTATTCAGATTGGGCGAAAGACGGAAAGGACGATAAAGGTAGTGTCAAACTTCAAGGGTAGAATAGCTGACGACAGGAAGGATCTTGCCCCTGCGTTATTCAGAGCGTACAACTCTCCCATTGCTACATGGGATGATTTTACGTCTATTCAACCTTATGACTGGCAATTTGCCTTGTGGGACGCATGTTGGCAATATGGTTCTCAGGTTGCAATGCGTACTTGCAATGAAGCCGGTAAGTCCAGTTATACCGTTCCCGTCCTTGCTGCAGCATGGGCCGCAGGCTTTCCAGGCGGCATGTGTGTTATCACAAGTAATTCAGAAGATCAGATTAAGCAACAGCTCTGGCCGTCCCTGAAGGCCATTGCGCGACGCAAGGGTTGGCGTACCGCCGGCATGACTGTAGAGGCTCCAAGCGTTGACGGTGTGCTTCCTGGATCGGTTATTATCTGCAGAGTCACAAAAGAGGGTGAGCGTTTTGAGGGATATCATAATAAACTCTACCCGGACAAGGAGGGACTTGAGCGATTTTGCCCATTGCTTATGATCTACGATGAGGCGAAATCCATAAGTGAAGATATATTCCTTGCCGGTGAGCGCTGTAATCCTGCCGCAGAATTGAGAATTTCTACAACCGGCGACGACTCCGGCGACTTCCACGATTCCTGCATGTCACCAGAATGGATTACTTCAAATAAGTGGAATGATAAAGATTACGACTTTGTTATCACGTGGGAAATGTGTCCGCATCTATATAAAGATCAAATGACATACAGACGCAAGATGAGCCTTATCAATAGGTTAGGTAGAACTCATCCATTTGTAATGTCCAATTTGTATGCTGAATTTTTCAGATCAGGTACACATATGGTCTTCTCTGAGGCTGATATTGCTGCGGCATTGCGGGCCATGAATGAAGATAGACCGAAGATCGGGCGGCATAAGAAAGCATTTTGCGATTTCTCCGGCGGCGGTGATGAGTTGACTTTTGGGATGAGAGAGGGCAATTATGTTCATTCGATTGTTGCCTGGAATCGTAGCAGTGAAACATCTCCATCGGTAGAAGCTGAGAAATATGTCCGATTATTTAAGGAACATGAGCTTCATTCCAATGAGATCAGTGGTGACAACGGCGGGCTTGGCGCGGGCATTATCTCTGAAATCAAGGAGCGAGGCTATAATATTCACCGAGTAAACGCCAATCTTGGCGCGAAAGACAAGGATCAATTTGCCGATAAAGCCACTGAAGACTGTTGGGATTTCAAACAAAAACTCCATGACGGTATGATTATTCTTCCAAAAGATGATATCTTATTGAAGCAAATGCAACTGCGCCAATACGTTATGAAGAATACGGAGGACAATAAGATAAGGCTTGAGCCAAAGGGAGAGGCTAAGAAGAAGCGTAATGAGCATTCCCCGGACAGACTTGAGACAGTTATCGGCGTTTCGGCCAACATGGAATCCATGCCAACAGCAGAAGAAGTTTCGAGGGGCGCGGTAAGGACGGGTGTTCCAAAAGAGTATTTCGATAAAGTTACCCAAGGTTATAACGATGGTGCCGAATCTGATTTTGGTGAGGAATGGCAGTAATATTCTTGACATAACATACAAGATGTGGTATGAAACAACTTATTGAAAATGAAACTGAGATAGAACTATTGGAGAAATTTCGTGAACTAGCAAAAAAGGGATTCGGAAGACTGGTTGTTGAGAAGCATGACAAGACGCTTTACATTGAATTGACTGAGAAGACAAAGTATCAAACAAAATAATTTTTCGCTCTGAGCTAAACCGCAGGGGCAATAGGCTGAAAAGCTTGTTGCCTCTTTTTTTATGCAGGAAATAAATATGGACGAAACAGACGCCACACCGAAAGACAATATCTGCCCTTACCTGCAAGAAATATTGGACGACATAAACGCTCGTTCCGAATGGAACACTAAGGACGATACAATCATTGAGTATCGCATGGGCAAGCGTGGCAGAAAGAATTATCCATACAAGGGCGCTCCTAATCCTATCGTAAATATTCTCGACGATGTAACAAGCCAAAAGACTGACGCTGAAATATCAATGCAGATGAACGCGCCTAGACTTGCCAACTTTGTTCCTCTTTCCTCAGACTGTCCGACTGACATTGCGTTTAAAGCTGCTCAAGGTTTCGACACATATCTTAGGCATGTACTCAGATTCAGGATGAAGAAAGAGACTTTGACTGATACAAAAAATCTTCGTGGTTTTTCTGTCAGCAAGGTTATAAGGACTGAGCATCCCCGTTTTGGGTTGATACCAGATTTTGAACCTGTTGATCCCAAAGATGTTATTGTTCCTGTTGATACAAAGGTTCCTGTTTCTCGTAAGGCTGAACGTATGGCGTTTATACTTCGGCTGAGTAAACGTGAACTCAAGGGGAAGAAATCTCGTGGATGGAATCATATAAGTGAAGTGCTTGACAGATTATCCAGTGATACCAAGAGTGATTCTTATTCTTCAGACAGCACGCATGACGAACAGAGTGCGCTCAAAGTAAAACAGCGCATGATTGGCATTAATACTTCTGACTATGCTCACAACACAATAATTTTCTACGAGGTATTCCACTACGCTACTGAGTGGGATGTGAAGCAGTCCAAGAATGGAACGCTTAAAGAAGGCGAAAAATGTGTTTCGTATGTGTGTCCTGATGTTCCTGAATTTGCAATGAAGGTTATTCCTTGGAAGATAAAAGAGATCGTTCAAATGTCGCCTGAAGAGGCAATGAACGAAACAATAAATGCCCGCGGAGAAGGACGCGACCCACAGACGGTAAAGATTGTTTACAAAGATGAGAAGCCTTGGCCGGGTATACAGAATCGCGCTGAAAACAAATCTCTCGATTGGTACGATACATGGGGCGTTGGTCATAAGTGCCTTGACAACCATCTTATTGCTACTCGCCTGAAAAAGAAAAAGCTTATTTGGACAGATTATATCTCAAACCCAATGTATGAGGATGATGGTAGCGGAGATAATGAACTCAACTTTATGCCTGGCCCTGGAAAGTCTTTGCCGAAAGGAAAGAGTTTCGCACAACTTCCGAATACACCGGGCCAGATAGATTTTGATATTGATGCAGAAAAGCGTGATGCATCTCAGCGTGCCGGTGCAGGGCAGTCAATGTATTCCTCAGAAGTGAGTTCAAGGCGTAAGCTTGAAAAGACTGCAACACAGGTACAAAGTGAAAATGCTCAGAATGCTCTTATGTCTTCTGCAAGTGTTGACCGCTTTAATGATCCTGATGTTGATATGTACGAAATGCTTTGGGAAGACCTTAAGGAGTTGCAGGTTGAGCTTCCGATAATCCACAATGATAAATTTGGCGGGTTTATGCCTTTGGAAGTTTACAACTATGATTTTATGATTATCCCTGCAACATCTCAGAAACACCTTAATCCTGAATTACAATTTCAGAGCAATATGCAGGCGTTCCAATTTGCAACAGGTTATATGGAGCAAACGCCAATGCGTATTCACGAAGGATTGGAATACATACTTTCGGGCCGTGATCCATTCTTCGCCGACATACTTCTTCAAGATCCAAAAGAAAATGGTGCCGGCGGTGAGCCTCCTGTTTATGTTCTTCTCGAACAGATTTTAAATATGATTAAACAAATGGGTGCCGATGGACAGCAACGAGATAAAGAGATTGAGGCTGGCTTGAATTTGGCAGAAGAAAACAGTGATACCATTATGAAGCTTCAGGAGGGGGAAAATGCCAAACCTGTTTAATAAATTATTCAGCAAGAAAGAAACACCTTTTCTCGTTGAGCTTCAAGCTCCTGAGTTTAGCGGGATTGAAAAAGAGGTTATAGGCCGATTCATTAATAGCAAGATTTACGAAAAGGCAAAAAGGTATTTGATCGTCAGACTGCTTAACAATGTTTTGCATTCTGAGGTTAGTGAAGATTTTAAAAAAGGTTGGCTGGAATGTTTAAGGGCAATGAAGGAGCTTCCAGTCACGGAACCCGTCAGCGAAGACGGTGACAAAGATCAAAGCGAGTCCATGTGGACTGGCGAAGAATAAGGCGCCAACTGCCTATGAAGTTGTGACCAACGGTGCCGGACACCTTAATCCGTGATAAGGAAATAGTGATGGATAAAGAAGACAGAAAAAAGATGGCAGATATGACCGCCGACGAATTGGAAGCGCATCTCTTGGCATTGCCGGGAAGCGACGAAGAAGACGAGGACGATGTTCATACACCTGAACCTGAAACTAAAGAGCCTGAAAATCAAATCCCGGTGGAAAAGGAAAAAGAAGATGGCGACCCGGAGCCAGATAAGAAAGACCCAATAGTTAAGGATGAAGCCGAAAAGCCTGAAGAGGAAACTCCGAAAGCGCCTGAAGGTCAAACTCCAAAGGATCAGGATGAGCCGGAAAAGACTGAAGAACAGAAGAAGTATGATGATGGAATGGCAAAGCTTAGAATTGAGAATAAAAAACTCAAGGAACAAGTAGAGTCGCGTCAATCTGAGCAACCGGAAAAGCTTGTTGAAGCCCCTGCTCAACCTTCTAAAGATCTTCCTTCGCCGGATCAGTGTTTTGAATATCTGACAAAGGCAGTCATAGAAGAAGATGCTACGCTTAAAAACGCCGCTGTGCAGGCAATAACAAAGGGGTTATCCTCTGCTGATATTGCCGGTGTGCTTGAAAAAGCTGAAAATGGTGGGTTCGGTGAGATGAGCGCCGATGTTGTTGAAAGTGCAGAAAAGTATCTTCCTCGCGCTATCGCAAGAGAAAACGTCGAAAGATCAGAGCAACAGGTAAAGCATACTCAGGAAGAAAAGGCTCACGGTGATTTTGTCAATCGCTACAATGAAGGATTGGCCAAGGTTAAAGAGAGTTTTCCTGACTTACTGAACGCGGAAACAGAAGCGGCAAAGGCAATGGAAACCTGGCAGAAGAAGTATATTGGTACTTATGATGCAGAGGGAAATGTTGTTGATGCTGGAATAATGTCGAAAGACCTTGCTGTTTCACTGTTAGCTAGACCGTTTGAACGTGCATCTCTGTTTTATGAGTCTTTTCAATCCTCACAAGTCGCTGAACTGGAAACGAAACTAACGGCGGCGAAGGCTAATGAGGCTGAATACAAGAAACAACTGAACATAATTGATTCACCTGAAAATAGTTCTTCGGCGCTTTCATCAAAACAATCGAAAAAAGAACTATCTGCCGATGATATGCTTGTAGAGTTACAGGCTATGTCTGCCGGATAAGTTTGGGAGTATAGAAGATGAATCTTACAAATATTGTAAATCAAGATGGTGGACTGGCAATGGTTGAGGAATATCTCAACAAGAGATTGCTTGAGAGGCGTGATTGGGAGAGTGTTCTCATTAATAAGAAATGGGGACGCGTTGATCCTTTGAAGACGTATGAAGGTCAGTGGAGTAAGTTCACAAGACTTGGCCGCGCTCGTCGTCCTGAGACTATGGCTTCTCCAAGTGGTGCCGGTAGTGATCCTGCGTCTGGTGCAATTCTCGCAACAGAACAAGTCAAAGTGCCGATAGAGTTCTTGCATGAATATATCGACGTATCTAAAGTCGCCAAAATGACTTCTTGGGTACAGATAGAGCAATGGGCCAGAGAAGAACTGCCTTACGCGCTGAAACGTCGTTTGCATGAACTTTGCCAAAACTCATTTGTAGTTGGCAGACAGACTCCGGGCGTATGGAGTTCAACAGGTACAATCGCCACAACTGGTTTCGATCAGACGGCAGAACCAACAGTAACCTTGTATGGCGAGAGCTTTACATTCCTGTCGGCACCTAAATACTACTGCGGAAACGCGGCAGATTTTAGTTCAATGGATATGAGTTCCAGAGCTAATTGGGCTGATGTACGTCGTATTGTTGTACGTCTTGGTAATGCTGGAGCTCGTAAGATCAACGGAACATACATTTGCGTATGCTCTGAAGCATCATGGAATGATCTGCTTATGGATGATGATAACGGACGCTTGACCGCCGCTATCGCCGGTGGATTGCAGACAGCAATCAAGGGGTTGGAAAATCAGAGCGTATTCAGGTATGCTGGTGTTACGTTCATCATAGACGATGCTCCGTACACTGAAGATCCTGGCGGGGAAGGCAAGAGAGCCAACTTCGGACAGATTCACTCGATGCTGTTCTTCGGTGAGAAATCCTACACTTGGATGCCAATGTCCGGTTCCAAGGGTGGAGCAATGGAGAATCCTCCGTTGAAGGTTACTGATACAACGAAGACTGGTTATTCGTTCTCTATCGGTTACATGATTCCTTACCAGACCGCAGTAGTGAATGATACATGGGCTTGTGTTTACAAGGCGCCTGTAAGTGAGTATCAGCCTAACGGGTTCGATGAGAGCGATCCTACGGCTATGTTAGAAAGGTTCCAGAACTACGCATAGTTTTGGATTGAACTGAGAAACTAAGGCGGGAGCCGGGTTATCCGGTTCCCGCATAACAAACAAAAAAAATTAACTCCAAACGAGGAAAAGAAAAAATGAAGAAAATAGTATCAATAGCAGTAGGAATGCTTCTGACTGTTTCGGCGTTTGCCGGAATTAGGGAGGTAAGTGTTGGTAATTATAACGGTACTGGTTCCACTGGTGCGGATATTACCATTGACAACGGTAATGGCGCTGTAATGGCTAAATCGACCTATATCACTGTTGCGACGAATGCAACAATGTATACCTATCTTTCGTCCATCAAGACGAAGGTAAAAACCACTACAGCGACAAACAGTATAGAGATTTATACTGATTCAAGCAATGTGTTGAACGGTGTTACGATCACCATCTCCGACTCCCTTCTTGTTCACAATGCGACAAGTGGATGGCAGTTAGAGGGAATTTCAGCGATAGGCGCTTGGGATTCAACCAATCATGCAACAACCTATACGCTTGATGGAAATACAGCGGCTACAGCCAAAGATCCTGTATTTTTCATTGACTCAGGCGATGTCCTTTCCTTCTCCGCGCTTGCGGCTGGTGGACAGACTGATCTTCCTGGGCTGTTTGTAGGTAAACAGGATATGCCGGTTCATGTCACGATTACTGGATCTGGTACAACGGTTATTGGTGGTATCTACTCGATTCTTCAGTAGCAACGAAAATTAAGGAATGGCCCTCGACGGTTGCAGTCCTGACGGGGCCACTTTTAAAACAATGACTGTTCTCGAAATAATACAAGATGCTGTCGCCGACGGCTTGGGTTTGCCTCGTACTCCAATGCAACTTGATATTCTCAAAGAAGGTATTGCGAAATACCGTAAGTGTGGCAAAACCATTTTCGATATGTTTCCTTGGGATTATCGTAAGATTTCCATTTTCGACACCGCAAACACGACTTATGTAACAAGTTACGACACCGCTACCGGTATAATCGTTTTCGGCCCGACTATTGATATTGTGCGTGCCGTCCGTTCCGTAGACTCCACAGATGCTTCAGCAGTAGATACTCTTGTATGGCCTCAGAGTGAGATTGACGCTGCAATAAACGGTGTTGATGTGTCCAGCGTAAGATTTGTTCCCCTTGACGATAGCGCCGACGGATATAGGCGTATACAGGTCAATGCTGATGATGAAATAGCCACATACAAGATACTTGCCCTTAAACGCTTCATTCCTGCTGTCATAGATGCCTCCTACGACGCTGGCGACCCTACAGCGACACCAACAGACTACAGATCCCTTTCGTGGCCTATAGACCATGCTGACGCTTCCCTGATCGCTTATATGTCAGACGAGTTGAGAACATGGGACGGACAAAAAGCAAAGAACGATTGGGGTAATCTGCTTCAGGTGGCAATAGGCAAGGTTGATAGACAACAGGCGCGCGGCAAAGAGGTTTATCCAGCAAGCCCTTCTTTTGGTGATTTAGAGGGATGGGGAGATATGTAGCAATGAGGTCAGACCGTAGATATCAAGTTGTTGACGGACAAACCGATTTTTCCGGTGGGATGAGAATGGTTGGTAAGCTCGCCGATAATGAGTATAGATACGGCAAGAACATCATTGTGCGCGACGGATCGGCTGAGAATAGGCCCGGACTGCGCAGAGCCTTCCATGTGAACCAGAGTGGCTTTAATGATGCCTTCTACTTCAATGAGGATAATGTTCGGTATAATGACACAGCGCATACAGGATTTTGGTTTCCTTTCAGGTTTGTTGGTTCTGCCTGGGGAGATATTCAGGGAATGACATTCTTTCGGTTTAATGATGAAACAATAACGCAACAACTTGTCGTTTCTGATGGAACGATATTTGTTCAAAAGGCAGGTTTTGTGGAAGAGGTTTCGGCTTCAGAAACCATTGCCACAACGGAAGAGATTACTTTTGTTCAAGGAAACAACATAATTGTTATGTTTAGATCCGGTGACGCCAATCCTTTGTATTGGGATGGTGCGGATAAAACAACAGGATTTCAGTCTTTCACTTCGCCCGGAACATCCAACAGAATCCCATTGGGAGAAAATGGCGTATATCTCTTTGGCCGTCTTGGAGTAATTGAGGACGATAATCTAAATCTTTCCGATTCACTTGATTTTGACACCTACGATTATACTCATCAAACATTCGGCATTGAGGTGGGTGACGGGGATAGTTTGGTTCAAGTGATCCCGTTCAAGGAAAGCTTTGCGCTCTGCTTTAAAAAAAGACATATCTATGTTTTGAGTGGTATTAATTCTTGGGTTGATACGGATGGAGGCCATTATCTTGATGAGTATGTCGAGAGGGATATTGTATCAAATGAAATAGGTATGGTTGGCAAATATGCTTATGCTGTTGCCGGTGAGCAGATATATTTCCTTTCTTATCGCGGTATAGACAGTGTTTATCGCGTCGAACAGGGCCGCATAATGGGGCAGGATCTTACTCTATCGGCACCTATTCAGCCAATAATTGACCGGATAAATTGGACTTATGCTGTAAATGCTTGCGGTATAGCCTTTAAAAACTATCTTCTTTTCGCAGTCCCACTAGATGATTCAATCGTGAATAATGCAGTAATTGTTTACGACATGCAGGCCAACGGCGGGAAAGGCGCATGGGTTTCCGTATGGGAAAGTCAAATGATGGTTCCAACACAATTCTTTGTTGATGATGATAAATTATACTTTCTGAATAACGACGGGGCGCTGAAGCTTATGTGGAGTGATGATCCTTGGGACACGGAAGATGTGCTTGACGATGTTCCTGCGTATTCAGCAACAGTGGTTTGTAAAGAAGGTCAAAGATATCTTGATACAACAAATAATGCTAATGTGATATATCGGGCGATTACCGAATCACTTGGAGCTTCTTTGACTGATACCACATATTTCACAGAAGAAACAGACCCGTACAATTTGTTCCATGTTGAAAGTGAGATATGGACTCGGTTCTATAATCATGGTGACGACGTAAGCCCTAAGAGATATGGCCGTTGCCAGCTAAACTTTCTATCGCAGAATCCTAATTTAACTGTCGATATTGAAACTGACAATTTCCAGAGCGTTGACAATATATTTTCAGATGTAACCTATTCCCAAAACGAATACGACTCTGCAGATCCATCAGACTTTTCGGATTGGAACCCATGCAATAAGAATCTTGACTTCAATACTCCATACAGACAGGACTATACAGTTCTTCTTGATACCAATGGTTATGTTGGGAGCGTATGGGAGGTTGCTGCGAGGTGGAGTGTTGCGGAGTTATCGGCTGCTTTCACCGTTCAAGAGTTGATTGATCTTGGAATACCTTTGAGTGGAGTTATCAGCGGGATGTTTTTTAATCTAGCCGGTCTTTACTTGAATGTCTATACGCCACACACATTACGTTTCATTCCCCGCGTATTGAAAAATACAGGCTATTCTCTTCGTATTAAAAACACACAAGGCAAATTAAAAATAAAGTCTATTCTGTCAGCAGCGCAACAGAGTTACTTTGCAAAGAAGGATGAGTAATTATGGCTGATAATCTTACAGTAGGACATACGTTTGATGGCGAGTCAGGCTTGAAAACAGGCGCCAATCTTGAGGACTTAGTTTCTTTGGCAAGATTTACGTCAAACGCTTTTGATGGTAATGCAACATCTCTTTTCGATGGCGATACAATAGATGTTGATGCCAATGGAAATGCCAAGGTTGGTGATGCAAGCATTGGTGATACACAGCTTGAAAACGGTATATCAGGATCAAAGCTTACTGCTGCCTCTGTTCCTGCTACGGCACTTGCCTCTGGCGCTGCAAATCTTACCGGCGAAATAAAGATATGGTCAACAGGTACGGCTCCTTCCGGCTGGTTGGAATGTGATGGAGATGCAATCGACAGGACTACATACGCCACACTTTTTGGAGTTATAGGTGAAACATTCGGACAGGGCGATAATGCAACAACATTTAATATTCCTGATTTCCGTGGACGCTTCCTGCGTGGTTGGGATCATAGTATAGGGCGCGATCCAGATAGGGCGAGCCGTACAGCAATGAATACAGGTGGTAATACCGCTGACAATGTTGGTTCCGTAGAGGCAGAAGCGTTAAAAAGCCATAGTCACACAGCTTCTCATAGTGGGAATGATACGGGTTCCGCTTCAAGATTTGAAAGTACGGCTGCTGCTGAAACTGGCACGCTCAATACTAATGCCACCGGCGGTAATGAAACTCGTCCTGTAAATGCAAATGTAATGTATATAATCAAAACTTAGAGGAAATTATGAGCGAACTTAATTGCACAGTCACGCCGGGATATACATTTACGCCAACAGCCCAATTCTGGATTTGGCTTACTCATACAAAGCTTAATCAGGCATCCAAGCCTACGGTCACCGTTCCTCTCGCCGGACTTGTTGCGCCGGCAGATCTTACGACAGCATTATCAGCAAAGATTGTTGCGCCCGACATAACTGTTGCCGCAGAGGTTTCAGATGCAGTTAGCGTTACTATTCAGATGCAAAACTCTGTTGCCTCAGATATAACAGGTTATCATCTTTTACGATGTTGGTTAGTTGATGCGGCTTATGGTGCGCTGACGGGAACGGAGCCAAATACTGATGTTACGATTACCACAGGTGTTGAGGTTCAAGAGGTTGTATCGAAGAAACATTTTATAGTCCAAACGGATAGTGATGGTGTTGCAGTCATAAAAGTTGATAATACTGCGGGAACTACAGACTCTTGGTATCTCATGGTTGAAATTCAAGGCAAGGTACTGGCAAGCGCGATAATAACAATTACAGTTTAAGGTGGTAATATGATGAAAAAGATATTTTTAATGCTTATGTTGCTGGCTATGATTACGCCAGTTCACGCGCTTGAAACAAACACAAGTGGGACAACATTGATACTGTATCAAACCAATGACGCTGCAAATCTGTTATTGGTCAATACGAACCTTGTAAGCGTTAGAAATAGACTTGATGCAATGTATTCCGGCGGTTCCGTTCCATTGGCCGAAACACTTTATCTCTACAGCAATAATCTTGAGCAGGTTGGCGCCATAATTGGTGATGGTTCTGCAAACTTCAGTGGGTTTGCTGATATCGACATAACGGGAGATCAGACTGTTGGTGGAACCATGGATATAACTGGCACACTAGACGCTGGCTCTATTGATGAAAATGGAACCAATTTGCTTGATTATATTGACTCCAATTATGTTGATATAACAGGAGCGCTAACCACTCAGGCAGTTCTTGTTGTCGACATGGTAAATGTAATGTCAACTCAAGTTATAAATACGGCTGGAATTGCCGCGAACCTTGTTACTGGCGGAGTGAACAGCGCGGCCATTGATCTAAATGCTTCCACCGGATCAGTGAACACGGCGGCTATAGTTGATATAAATAGCAATGTATTTTTCAAGGCAGACGCTTCCTACGATCTAGGAGATAAAGACCTTTCCGGTGTGGCCATATTTACGGCAGACAATGGTACGTTTACGGGCAATTTTACTGTTGACGGAAACACCTACGTTCAAACGCCTACAGTTCCAAGTAATGCTACGGATAAGGCTTATGTTGACGGTGTTGATGCAACTAAATATACGCTTGCCGGCGATACTCTTACCGGGCCGCTGGACGGTGGCGGACAAATTACCACCAATATGGGCAATTATATCCAAGAATCTTGTTGGATAGTTGGCACCAATTCACACGCTGAAGGAAAGCAAACTTCCGTAATAAACAACAATTCACACGCCGAGGGATTCAATTCTCAGGCGTCTGGGTTTGTTTCGCACGCAGAGGGCAACGGGACAGCAGCTTCCGGCAACTATTCGCATTCTGAGGGAGGCAATACAGGAGCATCAGGCGACTATTCACATGCAGAAGGACGTTCTAGCGGAGCGTCAGGCAATTATTCACATGCTGCTGGGTATAACGCAACAGCTGGACATGAGAGCTCTTTCGTGTGGTCTGACGGCACAACTTACGGAAGCACCGCAACAAAACAGTTCAGCAGTTATGCAGAAAATGGCTTTCGGTTTGACGGTGGCGCGGTCACGGCGAATGGCACAAACATACTTGGCACCGCTGTGGCGGCACAGGAAACGGCTGATGCGGCTTTACCTACTGCTGGCGGAACAATAAGCGGTGATCTTGTTGTTGGTGGTGATCTTGTCTTATCGGGCAATCTGATAATGCCTTTTGATAAAGGTATAATATGGATGGCTTCTAACGAACTTGCCACATATACCTCAGCAACAAACTATGTCAAAGTAATGGGAACATCTGCAACGAACGTAACCTTCAATTTTGAGTATGAAGGAATCAGCAGTAACGTAAGTGCAAACCTTGTGGGAGAATAACAATGCTGAAACGCATAATAGCCTTATTGCTGATCGCTACTCCGCTAATGG
>Ga0307928_10002144_pt1 | contig 15117 bp, 14 predicted proteins | sample AceLakmetagen232_FD_201815 | JGI IMG/M metagenome (GOLD analysis project Ga0307928, IMG submission 201815) | Saline water microbial communities from Ace Lake, Antarctica - #232 | ecosystem: Environmental > Aquatic > Non-marine Saline and Alkaline > Saline | place: Antarctica: Ace Lake... | reverse complement strand
AAAGAAAAGGGGAAATGAAAATAAAAACGTGGCGTAAAGCAGCTAAAAAAATGATCTCTATCCGTGTCCCGGTAGACATGCATGACGAATTAATAAAATACTCTAAAAAATCAGGCTATACAATCACCGATATAATATCATCGGCAATTGAAAACATTTTAAAAAAATAAACACCTGCCCGCCTCCTGCGGGTAAACATGGAATAAAATCAATGACACAACGATCAACAGCGTGAATATGCCATTAAACGGCAAACGGCAAATCCACGGAATAGTTGTACTCCATTTAAACGTCGCATAACGGTTAAAAAACAACCATTTAAAAAGGAGGAGTAAATGTTTAAAGACATAATATACTCGGCACCGGTATTAACTGCGCTGTCGAGCGTAATTGTCTCGGCGTCTGTATACTGTTTTATGTCGGTAAAGAAATTTATCGATAGAAAAGTCGATCATAGGTTCCGGCTGAAAATCGACGAGCGGGAACGGTCGATCGGTCTCATTACCAATCTTGTCGAGTTCGCCGTATCGGAGGGGGCCCAGGTATTGAGCGGGGCAAAGTATTCCGGCGAAAAGATCGGCAAAACAGACCAGGTACGTAAGCGGTCTTTGACATTCGTACAACGACAGGAGTATGCGAAACAGGCGGCCCTTAATGTAATCCGCTCGGCGGTCGGCCAAGTGGTCGAGGAGGATGTCAAGATGCCATCCAAGGATAAAGACGGTAAACCGAAAATTGTTAAGCAGAAAAAGTTTAGAGGGTACGCGCCGGAATTACTCAATAAAACACTTGGATCGCTCGGGAAATTCATTGACGAGGGGTTCGCGCATCATGTTATCGAGGGGGTATTGCACAAAAAATCGGAGATAAAGATATCGAGTATAATCCGGGGGATGTTGATTAATAAAAATGTATAATTAAGGCCGTTCGAGATCGCGGATTCTATTAAACATTTCTTTATGTTGTTCCGTGTTCTCGTCTAGTTTTAAAGACATACCGAACACTATGCCCTTGATGCCCGGATCCTCGCTGTTTTCACCGTCTAACAGATTGAGGATCCGGGTTTGGTATTGGTTAGGTTCCGACTCGCTTCCGCCCCCGTTATTCTTAGACCATTTCCATGTCGCTAGAGTTCCCTGGAATATACCGTATATAAAAGTAAGAAATGCGAGCAAAATAACAGCCGCCGACGGATTCGCCTCTTGCATTAATGACTTGATTGCGATACCCATTATGGAGCCACCAGGGCGCTAAATTGGGCGGCAGAGGAGTCCGGCACGATCAGGTCCATATCGTCGATACTGGTTTTCTTGAAAGTGAACGTGTAGAACGATCCCGCCCCGATCTTTGCATTACGGATAAGGTTAAAAGCAAACGCCCCGTTGCCGTCCGTTACCAGGTCGTTAACATACGACTGACCGGCAATAAGAAAATTGTCGACCGCCCCGGACTCGGTGCTTAACCGTATCTCGATCGCTACAGAGGAATACATTACGCCCGTTACGTCCGATACGTTCCCGGTAATATTGCAAAGGTCGCTATTGTCTACCGCCCAGGCGCGGGACTTGCTGGAATACGCTCCGACCCCGGCGGCACTATCGGACGCGACTCTATACCAGAGGTCAGTCGCGGATGTCGTATGCTCGTAGGTAACGGTATTTATCCCGACCACATCGGCGACGCTCGAGAACGCTACGTCCGCCGGAGGCGATCCGGTCCCGGGGTCAGCCCCGGCCTCGATATGATACCCGGTTGTATTTGAGTCAGTGTTCGCGGTCCATCCTAGTAAATTACTCGGCATAATATACTCCGGTTAAACCTGGTTAGTTATGAATAAGCCCGCGACTCGGTCCGGGGTATACGAGGGATCGTTTACGGTGAGGCCTTGCGGCTGGTCGCCGAGTTCAAAAGTTCCCTCTGTAAAAATAGCCGACGCAATCGCACTATCGGCAGACCCGGCCTTTGTCGCAAGCGCTTTTATTTGTTCCGTTATAGTTATGTCGAACGGGGCCGCGTATGCCGTATCGCCGTTGGTCGGATCATTCCCGTCTTCGGTATAATATGTCTGCGCTCCGGTTGTTGCCGTCGCAAGAGTTACCGATTGCGTTGTGTCAAATATTCCACCATCGGGCGAGATCGTCGGAGTTGCAACGGTCCCAGCACGCTCGGACGCCCCTATCGATACGGCGGTTGTTGCGTTAGGTCTCGACCTTGTCCTAATACCGGCGGTATTTTCTGCGAGGATAGTAACCGTCCCTGCATCATCAAGGCCACCGGTTACATCGATATCCAAAAAACTACTATTCGCATCGTCAACATTTATAAAATCAGTGGCAGCAACTCGGTTAATTATATTCCCGCTTCCACTATTCCAATTGCCATCGCCGGCCGTCGCATCGTCAGAGGCATTATTGTTTCCTGTTGCTGCACCTATATTCAAAAAATTAGTTGTGTTACCATAACAGGCTACATTTTTAATTGTGTTATCGACACTGTTTGCGTCTAACCCAATTGCGCCACTATAGAAAACGCAATTATTAATTATTGATGTACTTGCTGTGAATATTTTACAGTAAGCGTCAGTGATATTATTCCATCCTACTATATTCCATACCTTAGCACTACCTACTGTTATTGTAGCAACACTTCTACCCCTGCCCCCATCATGGTCAACCATGCAATCATGGACAAGAACATTACCAGCTCCGGCATGAAACAAAGCAGAAAACGCATTAGTTAAAGCAGCAACAAGTTTTATTCTTAAATTACATATTTCATCTGTTCCGTTAATTCCTCGTAAACTAAAAAGAGTGGAATCAAAATTCCAATTTACTTGCCAGCCAGCAGTAGGATCTCCATCGTGGGGTGAATTAGAGGTAAATAACAACTTATATCCAGCTTGATCAGAAATAGGTAATGATTGTGCTGTTTCTGTTACATTGCTAATTAGCGTCCCAGTTAAAGCGCCGGTAAATGTTGCAGCAAGGTCGGCAGATAATAAGGCAAACGTTGCATAAATACCGGCCGCCCCGACGGTGAAAGAACCGGAGGCGACGGCATTAATATCAATTTTCGGTTCTGCTGTTATTTCCCGAACATCTTTAAATATAGTATCAGATAATTCAGTACCGTTTATCAATGGCACTTGTATTGATTTAGAAGATAAATCAGCAACAAGATTATCAATACTTAACGTTTTTTCTAATGCTGATAATTCAATTATCGACGAGCGTGGTTTAAAATCCTTTGGTACCATACCACCATCAGTATCACCAGGATTCAAGGGCAATAAAGATGCTTTAATTTTAGGTAGCAAAGAACGTTTGACTTGCATCACTGCAAATACACGGTGATTATTCGGGCCGATACTTTTCTCTAAAGGGATACCAGTCTCTGCTTCATCAATATAGCAGATAGGCATCCCATCTTTAACGCCGAACGGCGATAATTGGTCGCCTATTTTTAATAATACCGCCAGTCTATCGAGTGCCATTTATACCCCTTAACTCGGCGGCTCTAACCAGGAGATAGGCGCGATCGAGCGTATCATATAACTCGACTGTCGCCCGTCTCCCCGGTCGATACCGAGTAAATAACATGAAATTTTACTATTCGTTTCGCTCTCATATACCGGGTGCTGTACGGTTACCCGGTCCCCAACTTTGAGTATATGTTGTGTAACACCCTTTACCGTCTTGCCCCATCGCGGCCGACCGTTATTATTAACGATCCGGTTAACCGCATTACGCCCGAGCCGGTAATTATAGAACCGGTTCTTAACTCCAGACCCATTATTAGGATACGGTACTGGACGGCCGTTCGTCAACTTATCCCGGCTATATACATCGGTCGCGGTCTGTTGGCTTTGCTCCTGGGCGGTAAGAATATCACCGTTACTTTTTACTTTTATAAAGTCGCCTTTAACGAAATTATGAGTTTTCCCGGACCCGATCGCCCCCTCTGTACGCTGTATTTTTACCCCCGTCGTGCCGATAGGTTTGTATACGTCGGCTGTTGACAGGTCGATAACATCGGACGAGCCGTCGTTCCATTTATTCTCATTACCCTTGATGATCGTTATTTTTGTTCCCGCCGGGAGGTTGCGGACAAGGCCGTCGGTAATGGTAACTGTCTGGTTATCGGCGTCCGTACTGGCGACAATATCGAGGACCTTATTATTATCCGTATCCTCGTATATCAATATATCCGTTGCCTCGATATCGTTAGCGATAACCTGTTGCTCGGAGTTTAATTTTATTACCTTTTCGCCTATGGTCTCGGCCTCGAATAGCTCGGTATTAATCTCCTGATAGTAATTTTTCCACTTGAATTTATTGGTTACCGCCGTAGCTACCAGGATAATATTAACCGCATTCGTATTCGAGCTCGAAGTAATAATATCGTCCTCGTCAATGTTCCACGTGGAATCTGATTTAAGGGTGATCTCCGCCGATAACGGGTCGTATACGGGTACGTAAGGGGTTATAGTCGCCGTATTATATATCTTGTCCAGTCCTAAGTCCGGGACAATATCGTCGATTAAACCAGCCCCGTTCTCGTTTGTAAAGTCGAATACTGACGCCCCGGCAACCGGCCGCTTAATAATATAATACGTCCCGTCGAGTCTGAAACCGTGCATATAATCAATAGAATTAGTGAGTCGTTCGAGGGTATCAAACCGCATTAGCTCGCTCGGGTTCGCGAAGTCGTAAAGGTCAAGGTACGGGAATATGAGATCGTCGAATTTAAACTGATTGTACGACCCGGCCGCGTCGGTCTCGAGATATTGGTTAGGATAATCCGGGGCCGATACGCCGTAAAAGGTGTACTCATTTCGGTCGGTATCGTATACCTCGACCATGTCGAACGATGATAGGTTGAACTCGTTTATACCGATCGTTTCGGTATTGTCCAAAAGGATAGGATCCCCGCCGGTCGCGGCCCAGGTATATATCTTGCCAGTTTCGCATTCGATACAAATATTATCGTCCTGCGTGGTATGTAATAGGCCCTTGTATTGATATATATTCGACGCGCTTAAATTATCAAAACCGTTTTGTGCTCCGGTCGTATGTGTTGCCAAGTAATAACGATCGAAACCCGCGTCCGTAAATGTATCCCGTCGCAATAAAGATATAAGAACATTACTATCGTCGGCATTCCACGCCAATTCAATAGGACTATAATAATCGGACGTAACGTCCCCGGTCGAGTTGTATATTTCCACCGTCGAGGACGTTGAAACGTTTACCTTTTCAATATAAGAATTACTTGCATTTACGCGGTAATCAATCCACTGCATACCGGCGATACATATTTCGTTACTGCTCGGAATAATACAGGCGGCGATCGGTTGCATCGGGTTCGCGAGGGCCGACTCGAAGTCTATTATTTTGGCCGTTGAGTCGTCGCTTATATTATAGGCGTTTATATCAAAATTAGCCGGAGCAGTCGCGCTATCGGAAGTACAATATATTATCTGGCCGGAAGTACCAAATTCCGCACTAAATTCACAAAAACCCCGCTGTCCGAGTGTCCATCTAACGTCAGGATAATTGGTCCCTGTCGTGTTTCCGTATGCCGCATTGTAATAACCAGGGGCAAGGACAAGGGGTCGGTCTCCCACGTAACCGGCCGCCGGGGTTAATACGCCGGGGTTATTGCCGAAATCTGTATCATTAAAGGTCATAATCGGACTTGAATAAGGCGGATTATCCCTCGCCTGTACATATTGGGAAAATGGAACAACTATATTTTCTCCGGCGGCCGTTAACCCGAACGAGGGGACTTGTCCAATTAGGTAATAATACTCCCCCATATAGCTCTCTCGATCGCCTTTTCGGTAACACCATTCCCCGGTAAATACTCCCGCGATTGTTTCGGCGAGTGTGAACGAGGCCCCGGATACGTCGTAATTGAATAGTTTTAACGTACTTTGTGTTGTGTTGTCCGTCCGAGGCGGGTCGTCCCAGGCCGCGCCCCATATTAAACTATCGTTTGTGTTATACCATAACCGGCGTATATGAAAGCCCTCTCCGAGATCGGAAAAGTCCCCGGCGGTAAGCAGGGTAAAGTAATCCTCTGATATCACGTACCTATATATTTCCTCATTAATACCCATATAAATATGATCGGCATCTAAATTTGTCGCGTCGTGCAACATTGCCCGGGTAACAAAATCCTTCTTAATGGGGTCCAGCCATTTACCGGTCGAGTCCGTATACGCCGGACGGGCGGCCGTCGAAAGGCCCCGGAGGTCCGTTACGTCGTTCGGGTTACTGCTGATCTGATTCTCAATCTCGACCCGGTCCGGGAGGGTAAAGGTATCGATCTCGGCCGAGGTAAATACGCCCTCTAATAACCGCCGGAACATATACCGGAGGGGGCGCTGTTTATATTTCTGGTGTCCGTTCGTTACGTCTTTAGCTGTTGCGATCCGTAGCGGGTGAGATTTAGAAACGAGTTTAAGGTTAGCTTGGTTATTGCTGTATGACTCGAAATTGATACCCTTAATAAAGAAATGGCCCTCGTCCTCACGCACCGTAACCCCGGATTCAAGCTTGTATTCGCGGACAACCTTACATTCCTTATTACGCCATGATTTTATTACCGCTTTATTGTCCCAAGTATATAAGCTCCGGGCCTGTTTGTCGGTAAACACGCGATCGACCATATACATCTCGTCAATCTTACCATCCCAGGCAAGAGAACCATCTCCAAAGATCGCCGATGCTGTCGCGAGATTTGCCGTACTGGTGGGGATAGTTCCGGTAAATGATAATGTTTGCAGCTCATTATCCAAATAAACCCTGCATTTTGCCGCGTTATCCGCCCCGGACCCGTCGTATATCCATACTAACGGATACCATTTTCCCGCCTCCATTACTGTAGAATAATCAAAAGTTCCAAATGCAACCCCTCCCTTATCAACACTAAAAGCCATTGACGGAGCTGGTGTTGTTACTATTTCTAGGTTGTTTGTTGATGTTAATATTTTTCGGAAAAGAACATCCAAGCCGCCTATAGTATCTTGATTTACCATACACCCGAGAGTAAATCCAGTAGCATTATTAAACATAGATAAATCGTTGACATCGGCGGTCGACGACGACCCGTTATATTCAACACACTTTCCAAGACCTGGGCCCGACTCGGCCCAAGCGGTATTAGAGAGGGTCCCGGTAAGCCCAATTAGATTATCATGTATTATTGTTCCGGTGTTCTCATTACAATTAAAATAATAGCTACCGAGCGACTCCATTAAGTCCGTATCAACTTTCCAGTATTTACTCCGATCTGCTGTAAATATATTCGATATTGTACGCGGGTCCTTTAACCAAAAATTGTCATTATTATTTACCCGGACCGTTATACCCTTGGTCTCAAACTGGCCGGTATCGATCTCGCCCGTTGTCTGGACCTTGCCTATTTTCTGGACCGCATCGATCCCGACGGTATCGGTAAAATCTACCCATCGGCCGGAGTCGTCTTTTATGAAAAACTTCTCCTCAAAATCGACTTCTCCCCGGATAAGTGCCCGGTCTATTGCGGCGGTACTCATATTTATTATGCCTCTACAAAGGTAAAGGGTACGGTAATCTTATCAAGTGCGGGGTCCTCATATATCACTTCCCCGAGTTGGAAATTACCCGCCAGAGTGGCCGGTAAATGGGACAAGTCCGGCTCTATTAATATGTTTCCGTTCGCGCCCCGGTTATGCTCTTTCATTATAATAAGATCGTCATACTGGGCCTTGGTTATGTTGCGGAACGATCCCTCAAGCGTCCACCGGACCCGACCGCCGGACTGATCGAACTTATTTACCCGGTTAGTATACCCGGTCTGGGACCGCTCACCGGTGATAAAGGTGGACCGTACAGACGATAGGCGCGGGTTCTTGTCGAGTGTCAATTCCCCGCTTGCTTCGTCGCTGGTCCCCTCTGCATGGACGATATACGTATCTGTAAACTCGTAAGTCGTGGATTCGGTAATCGATTTCTGTATTTTGAACGCCTGTATTAACCGGGTAGACGTAGCGGCCGGGGTAAAGGTGGACGATATACGCGTCCATTCCGTATACGCTTGTATGAGTGTTCCGGTTGAGGCTGTTACCGACCCGGTCGCGGTCGCGTCGTAGGTAGTAATAGCCGTCTGACACTGGCTGAACGTACCGGCACATTTAGCATAATATAAAAACCGATGTAAAAGCGAGGCCTTTAGTGTCCCGTTCTGCGTTTCGTACTGTACGGTATGGGTTGTATTGCTGTCGTCGGAAAATGTAATATTTAAACTTATTACTGCCGGATTATCAGTAACTATATATGATTGTGATCCCGTTCCTACATTCCATATTACAAAACCATAATCAGTCAAAACACCGTCAACCAAATCCTGTACAACGCTATTTGTTAAAGTAAATGTCGCTGTTCCTGGTGTTCCGCTCGTTATTGGCTGATATGTTCCCCCGGCATCGGTAGCATCTGCCGCCCCATACCCACCAGGTGTTGCCCAAGCGACCCCATTATCGTAATTATCCCACGACGGAGAGTTCGCGAATACCTTCCAGTTGCGTTTTATATAATAAGCTCTTAAGTTTCCCCCTACTCCATTAAACACTTGTGATGTAAATCCGATTGTTATTGTCGCTGATTTTATGGTTTTCCCCGCTAGTGAACTCAGGTCAAATTTAAGTATCCCGTGCCCATTCGCGGCACCGATATCTCCAATCGCCTTTGCGTCAAGAGTCGCCGTCACGGCAACCGAATTTCCTTCGTCAAGAAAATATTCTGATGTTGTTGCTATTTCTGTTTCTACTCCCCGCGTTATCTTGCACCCGTTCCCGATACCGAGATCCGCCGTCCCGTTCCCGTACTTCTGGCCGTCTACCCGGGAATACAGCTTGCCGGATATCCCGCTCGTGTCCTCTGCAGACCAGCCGCGGGGGATAGTCTCGACCTGTATCTGGTCCTCGGCGGAGTAATCATAATCCTTTACTGCTGTAATGGCCGCCGCCGTAATGGCCGTAACCGCGACCTCCTCGACTCCGTCCAGGTTGTCCGAGTCGTTGCTCGGGCCAAGTTTAACCAGCGATCCGACGTTTACATTATATGGATCGTCCCGCAAATCAAGTGCCGTGCCGGTATCGTCTGCCGTCTGTATCAACTGGGACCCGGTCCCGGTCTCTGCATTGAGCATAAAACCGCGCTGTATGTAATCCCGCATCTTACTATTTTTACCGACGTTTACAATTACGCCCATTTTCCAGTTGTTACCGGCCATATTAAGCTCCCTGGGCCACGAGACCGCCCGTCTCCTCTAGTGAGTTGAGGCTGGTACGGACGATGTTATTAACCGCCTCCCCTGCCTCTACGATGCTATTAGCGCCTACGATCAGAGTGTCGGCTGTGAATATATTGTTAATAGTTATAATGATATTGCGCGGTCCCTGCTGGGACCTGCTGGCGAACTTGGTTTGCGCACTCTCGGCCCGTTCTCCGCCCGATGAACTGGACGAATTGTCGAGGTCTCGATCTTGTTTTGACGCGGATACAAGTGTCCCGGCGATCGCAAGACCGATCCCGACTATCCCTAGTCCAGCTGCCAATCCCCCGGCCAACGAAGCCGCCGCCTTAGCCGCCGCGAGGGCCTGGAATTGGCCGATAAGCGCGGGAATCTGACCGGCGATATTACCCATTGCCCCGAGCCAAACCCGCTCGCCCTTGGTGGCATTTACGGCGATTGCGCTAAAGAAACTAGAAGTAGCAAAGGCTCCGGCGTCCATAACATCCATTACGGATGTAGTGCTCTCGACTAAATCGGCGTTGATATTTCGAATTTTTGCCCCGGCGTCTGCGGCCTCGGCCATAGCGTCTTTTAATCCAACTAATCCGCCGCCGAGAGTATCGTCCTCGATCGGCCCCTCTGCTAAACGGTTTTGAGCGTCTTCAATTTCGCGCATCGTATCGCGTAACGTCCCGAGGCGATCTGTCTCCTCGTTAATCAGGCGTATCTCCTCGGCGACGGCGCCCTGGTATTCTTTGCTTGTTTCGATCTGTTTCTCTTTGGGGTCGTCTTCGCCCTCCTCTAATGCTTTTAGCGTACCCTTTAATCTTTCGAGACGCTGACCTGCCTTTGTCATAGCCTCATCGATAGTAATTAACTCGTCCGTTATCGGGTCTACAATACTGGCACTCTTACCCTTTTCGAGAGCAAGGTCGAGGAGCGCACTCATTTCAACCTTGACATCTCTTATCCGTTCCGCTAATCTAAACTCCTGGGCGTTACCCGATAAGGATTTCGCCATACGCTCGAATAGCGGGGTAAGTTTTGTCATTAACGGGAGTATCGTATCGCGCTTTAATCCCTGCCAGGCGGACCCCATCCGCTCCATTGCGTCCACGTAATCGGCCGCCGCTGTTGTCGCGTCCTCGCGCCATGCGATGCCGAGGTCCTGGGCCTCTTGCATTTGTTCACGTATGGCCGCCGATCCTTGGCTCAATATCGGTACTAACGCCCCGCCAGCCCGTCCAAATATCTCTTGAGCAAGCGCGACCTTTTCGGTATCGTTTGTCATTGCCTTAAAGTCGTCGGAGATATCGATGATAATATCGTCCAGGCCCTTAAGAGTTCCGTCGCGCTTTGTTACCTCGACGCCTAAAGTATCGAGCGCCTCTTTAGCCTCGCCAATTCCGTTCTTGGCGTCGTTAAAATTAACAGCCGCCCGGCGTAATGCGGACTCGAGGGATTGCATACTCGTACCGGCCAGCTTGGCAACGTGATCGAACGCGGATAAAAACTCGACTGATACGCCGATCCGCTTAGACATCTTATCCCATACATCCCCGGCGGCGGCGATCTGGTTTATCTCGCGTATTGCGGCCCCGGCGACCCGCTTAACAACTAAAAAGGCGGCAGAGACCCCGGCGATAATGGCCCCGGCCTTTACCCATTTATTAGACATTAAGCCGGTAGTATTAGCGAGCTTCTCAGTATTGCCCTTAATGTTTTTTAGAGCTTTATCGGTATTTTTGTCGAACTTCTTTACGACCGGCGACCCCTTGTCGTCGACCTTTAGCTCAATAAATACCGATCCTTTTTTTGCCATTATTTTTTCCCTTTTAGTAACCTTTGCCGGGCGGCCTCGTAATCGTGGTCCTCTTTTTTCATGATCTCTTTATGTATTGAGGATAACATATCGAATAATTCGAGCGCGTCGTTGCTGTCTAATTTGATATTTAAGATCTCGAACAGCATCGGGAGCGCGTTAAAGTCTTTTACAAACCGCGTGTTAATCCGGGAGTATACTTCGAGTGCGTGGTCTGCCTTTGGATCCAGGGCGTCCCGGTGTTCTTTAAATGAACAGGGAGGCCCCCCGGACTCGCATCCAGGGGGGACCCCGTCGGACTCTTTTAGCTTTAGACATTCAAAACAATTTAGACGCGGCTCGTCTACACATTGCATAACAAACCGATTAAGATCTATTATTCTGTTTTTTTTTCCTCTGCGTCGGTTATTTGCCGGGTGTTTGATAAGGATATCAGGTCCTCGCGTATCAATCCTGGAAGCTCCAACTTATTAGCCCGATTGCATTCGATATCTTTACCGACGGCCTTAACCTTGTACCAACCGGTAATAATATAATCGATTGTATCCGCATATACCGCGTCGTTATCTACCTCTTTAATCGGCCGACCGACGACAGTCTTAACGATATCGTCCTTTTCGTCTCTCACATAATCGGTATGTTTTCTCTGTATTTCAAGATACTTTTCCCGACCCATACGGCGCCAATTGATAGTCGACTCTCCGACCTTATACTCGGCCTTTTCTTTTTTACTTACTATCTCGATATATTCCATCATGTTTCCCCTTTAATAAAATGGTTAATTATGTTAACGGATCAGTTGTCCGCTTATTCTTAATATACATTCCGAACGGTTCGACAAGATCATACCCGATATCCCCGGAGGTCATACCAGTCGGAGCCGTTGACGCCCCGTATAGGTTGAACGGCAGGGCCAGAGGTATCTTACCGGGATCCGCGATATTATCGGTCGGGTTAGCGACCTTTAAATGCGGTATATACATCCAATATTCGTAATACTGCCCGGACTCAATAAGGTTACCCTGAAATTTTATCAATGCTTTCTTGGCTGTAAACGCGTCCCAATTAGCAAAAAACGCCTGATTAGTCGGGTTCTCCCTCGGAAAATTAAGTGTTAGCGTGGTAGTCGGGAAGCCGAGCGCGGTCGGTTCGTCGACTGTATCGGTTCCGTCTGCCAGGTTATCACCCTCGCTATTACGGTTAAACGAAAAGTCAAACCCGGACGGGGACAGAGCGTCGTTACTATCGAGCGCGGTCGAGGCCTGGTCGTTGATCCAAAACGATGTACTACTGTTCATTATAATGCGGTTCGCCTCGGAGTCGTTCGGCATGGTAACCGATGCAAGGCTCGTATAGGTGTTCGCGGTCGACGCAAGGGCAAGATCATCGCATACAAAATCGGGAGTAAAAATAAGGGGCGCGTTCATCTCACCGGTTAAATTAAAGCCCCGGACCTTAACGCCGGGATATTCCCGGACCTTTTCGACCATATGCAGAATTGCCAGTGTCCCGAATAGGCCGTCGATCGTATTTTTCATACGATAATCGTTCTCCCGGGCAAGAGTGGCCCCGCTCGGCGTACTGGGCGTGCCAGCCGTACCCATTGCGAGCGCGATCATTACATCGAGGGACTCGTACCGGGCGTACATATCCAGGTTACCCCCGGACGCGGTCTTGCCCTTGTCCGAATTTATCATATACAGATTGCCGAGACTATCGTCGTCCAGCATTTCGAGAGTACGGGTAACACTATCGGACCGGATTTTTACCTCGTCTCCGGCTCCGGCCTGTACGTGAGTTCCCCAGGTCGTCGCCCGTTTAAAACCGACCGTTACCCGGCGCCCATCTTGCGCGGCGTTTGCCATTTTTATATCTCCTGTTTAAATGTTATTTATTCTTACGGGCCGACAATGCACGACCGGCGAGGGCGGCCTCTTCGTCGTTTACGCCGTCGGATATATCGATCGTCCCGGTATTTTTTTTATTATGTTTCTTGTCTTTAGCGAGTTCGAAGAAGATTTCTTTATCGACGGTATCGAGGTTCTGGTTAGCCTGTATGAATAGGCCGCCCGGGTTCTTTACCGTCCGCATATATACGTCAGCTTTGGAGGCGTCAACAAATATAACCTTGCCCCCCTCGAGTTGTCCGAACGTGGAACTATAGCAGTCCATGACCGCCTTTACTTTTCTGCTCGCCATAATATACTCCTATGTTTTATTGATAACGTATCGCATAGTTGTTTTTAATTTCTGGATGTAAGAGGTATCCTCGTCGCCGAATATTTCCGACGGCGCCCACCCCTGGGACTCTGCCGTCTCGACGTATTCCACCCCGGCCGTATTAGGGAGATAATAATTGTCCAACGTGGTAAAGACATCCGCCATAATAGTAAATACCCCTTTGTTATCCGGGGAGCTATCATCTCCGATAATCGTTGCCTCCGACTTGTGGAGTCGGACCCATATAACAACGTCGATAAGGATGTCCCAGTCTGTCCCGGCGTCCGAGGTACGTACACCGATATCTCCCCCACCGTCCTTGATCCCGATAAAATACTTTTTAAATCCATCCTTAAATATGTCCTCGTCGACGACAATTAAAAAATCAGATTTACGGATATACTCAATTTGATCCTGTAACCGCGCCTTAACTCGTTTTAATAATGTTATCATCGCGGACCCGTATCATACTCGAATAAGATTTTTTCAGCGATCCGAATATCCTCTTTCTGCCATATAATAAACGGACGCTTCGGGTTATTCTGTTTTATTTTATGGGCCTTAACAAGAACACTTTTCCCCGATTTAATTGTTCGCGTATGTTGTTTGATACTTACCGCCTTTTTAAATCCGAAATGATGATAGGCCGCTATAAATGACGAAGCCCCAAGTAGTAACTTTTTGCCGCGTACATTGCTGGTAACTGTTGTTTTAATCGTGTTCCCCGTTGGGCTCAATGTCTTGCGGCCGGTGTTTCTTGAACGCTTGGACTGCTTCCATTTACGCGGCCTACCCTCGCGCTCAAAATTTGTCGCGACGCTCTCCTCTCCGACTAGGCCGATACGTTTTAATGCCGGACCGGGCTTATCGATACGCTTTAACATTTGAGCGATAAGCGTTTTACGCGTATCCTTTTCGACTTTGAAAGCAATAGCAAAGGCCATCTATATAAACCCCGTCATGCGGCCGGTATTCTTTGGTACATTATAGGATAACTTCCGAGGGTTAGACCGGATCTCGACATCGTCGGTCTTAACCTGGGAGTCCCGGGGGATATCCAGGCCGATAGATGTCTTGCTTTGACCGGCCAGTTTAAGGAACGCAATCGCCGAGTCATACGCTTTTTCGGCCCAGTCCGTGACCTTTTTGCGATGCTCGTACAGATTCTTAACAGATATATCGGTCGAGTACTTCTGTAAAATCCGGGGCGTTGAACTAAACGGCATTACGCTCGAATACACAACGGCGATATACCCGTCGATTTCGGTATCGGCGTCCGCGATCGCTTGGTCCATAACGTTATCGTTAACCGATCCGGTATCGTTATCGTCGGTTAGATCGATAAGCGTATCCTCGGATATCTTTTTCTCGATCTCTGCCCGGGTAGTATAGGCCATTAATACCCCGCTATTTCGAGGCGCTCTATCATCTTGGCTTTGCTACCGTGTTTAGAGACCCCCTCCTTTACACAGAGCTCTCTCATCTCTTTGGACCCGAGTTCGGCCAAGGGTATATCGACGCCCGTATCAGCGTCCTCATACCCGGTCTCTTTTCTTTTCTCGGGTTCCGGTTCTGCGTCCAGGTTCTCCTCCGGTACTTCCGGCTCATCAAGATTATACGTGGGCGCTTCGGGTTCTGCGGCCTCGGTCTCTGCCTGTCCCGGCTCGCCGTCTTTAAGCGTTACGATAAGGATCGGATCCTTTTCCATCTTTGCCAGTTCGTCGGCTGTAAATTCATCGTTAACAAATTCCATTTTACCAACAAACGTCCGGCCGCAACGGTTATGACTTTTG